>Ga0182030_10000086_pt1 | contig 133067 bp, 105 predicted proteins | sample 812S3MmetaG_FD_121299 | JGI IMG/M metagenome (GOLD analysis project Ga0182030, IMG submission 121299) | Permafrost microbial communities from Stordalen Mire, Sweden - 812S3M metaG (Illumina Assembly) | ecosystem: Environmental > Terrestrial > Soil > Wetlands > Permafrost | place: Sweden... | reverse complement strand
TCGCCCACCGGCTTTGGCACTTTGCTAAGCTTCTTCATGGCTGGTTTCTCCTCTGCACCTCATCGAGTGCGTTTATCAGCTTAACCGCTGACCAAGTGAGCCAGCCGTCTCATCCCATCTGTCTCCTTAGACGTGCCCCCTGTCCGCATGGCGGTTCGAAGGAATCGGCGACCCCCAGCAAGCGGACATAGGCCCTGCTTTAAGCATTTACTCGCCCAACATTTTCCGCAACTCTCCGGGCACGGCCTCCGCCGACGTCACGCGCAGCACCTCGAACCCGGCTGCCCTGCCCGACGCCTCGCCCGCCTCGGAATCCTCGACAACCAGCGGCTTTTTCGCGCCGAGTAATTCCGCCGCGCGCAGGTAAGGATCGGGAGAGGGCTTCAAGTTCCCCGCCTCTCTCCCGCACACCATGGCCTGGAACTGATCGCGAATCCCGGCGCGCAGAATCGGCGGCTCCACTTCCGTCCGTCCGCTCGAAGACACGACTGCCAGCTTATAGCGCGGCGCAAGATCGGCAATCATGCGCGTCGTTTCGAACAAAAACGGCGATTTCAACAGTAATTTATGGCGAAATAACGCCTGCTTGAGCGCGTATTGCGGCCAGATTTGATCGAATAACTCCGGCGTCGAGATGCGCTCCACCATCAGGCGGTCGGAAATCCCGATGCACTCGCGCTGATAATACTCCCAGGTCGGCCGGATGCCGTAGGGCGCCAGGATCTCCAGCCAGCAATCGTAATGGATGGGTTCGGTGTCGGCCAGCACTCCATCGAAGTCGAATAGAATCGAATCGAAAATCAAGGTTATAATTTAACATGATCACACCCACCGACAAGATCTGGCACAACGGCCGAATGATCGCTTGGAACGATGCGAAGATCCACGTGTTGGCGCATGTCACCAGCTACGGCAGCTCGTGGTTCGAGGGTATTCGTTGTTACGCGACCGATTCCGGCCCCGCCATTTTCCGCCTGCACGAACATGTGCGGCGCCTTCACGATTCGGCCAAAATCTACCGCGTCGAACTTCCCTTCTCGCACGACGAGCTGTGCACCGCCATGCTCGACGTCGTCAGCGTCAACCGGCTCAAGTCCTGCTACCTTCGCCCGCTGGTGATTCGCGGGTACGGCAACATGGGCGTGATGCCCACCAAGGACAATCCCATTGAAACGTACATCGCGGCCTGGGAATGGGGCAAGTATCTGGGCGAGGAGGCCATTGCCTCGGGCGTCGACGTCTGCGTCTCCAGTTGGGCCCGCATGGCCCCCAATACCCTGCCCGCCCTGGCCAAGGCCGGCGGCAATTACATGAACTCGCAGTTGATCCGCATGGAAGCCGAGGTCAACGGCTATAGCGAAGGCATCGCGCTCGACGCATCCGGTTACGTCAGCGAAGGCTCGGGCGAAAACATTTTCGTCATCCGCGACGGCAAAATGCTGACGCCTCCTCTCGGTGCCAGCGTTCTCCCCGGCATCACCCGCGATACGGTGGTGACGCTGGCCAAATCGCTGGGCATCGAAATCGTCGAAGGCCTGATCCCTCGCGAAGCGCTCTACATCGCCGATGAAATCTTCTTCTGCGGCACCGCCGTCGAGATCACGCCGGTTCGTTCGGTGGACCGCATCACCGTAGGCAAAGGCAAGCGCGGCCCGATCACGGAAAAGCTGCAAAAGGAGTTTTTCGGGATCGTGGAAGGGAAATCGCCGGACAAATTCAACTGGCTCACCCCAGTGCCTCAGGCAGTCGCGGTCAGTTAGTATTTCATCCCCTCCATTACTGTCGGGGTTCCATGTCAGCTGTGGAACCCCGACAGTAATGGAGGGGATAATTTTTCGAGCGGAGGGCGCCAGCATTCCTGTGCAGGAAAGGGCGCCCCACGTGAGATCGGTCGGAGGGCGGCTTTTACATCTTACAAACTGCCAAACGACTCCGCGCTGGAACCGGACCTACGGCCACCTCCCCCGAGACTGACACACAAGCCCGATCCCGCGCAGAAATCTAGATCGTTTGTACCAGGAATCGGGGTATGGCGGAAGGCCTAATTAGTGGATTTCCTCAGATGTTTCCGCTATGTTTCTTGTAGACTTACAGATGCCTTATTGTGGGTATTCTGTGCATAAACCATGACACGCATAAAATGTAGCGGTCGCGATGCCGTTTCAGGCGATCGCATCACTCTCGAATTCGACGACGTGATCCAGAATCTGGACCCCGCGTTTTCCGAAGTTGTGTCCGACGATGTCTTCATCGCCCCAGGCTTCATCGACATCCAGGTCAACGGCTTCGCGGGAGTCGATTATAACGCGCCCGACGCGGCTCACGACGAAATCGCGCGCTCCCTGCGCGTCATGTTCTCGACCGGCGTCTCGCGCTGTTTCCCCACGGTGATCACGGGCGACCCTACGAACATGCTGGGAGCGCTGCGCAACCTGGCGTCCGCGCGCGAGGCCCTCGAAGAAGGTCCGGCGATGGAGGCGTTCCACGTTGAAGGTCCGCACATCTCGCCCGAGGACGGCCCGCGCGGCGCGCATCCGCAGCGCTGGGTACGTCCGCCCGATGTCGAGGAGTACAAGCGCTGGCAGGAAGCGGCGCAAGGTCACGTGCGCCTGGTGACACTTTCCCCGGAGTGGCCGCAGGCCACCCATTACATCGAAATGTTGTCGCGCGACGGCGTGGTCCTCAGCATCGGCCACACCAAGGCCACCCGCGACCAGATCAAAGACGCCGTCAGCGCCGGCGCGACTCTCTCCACGCACATCGGTAACGGCGCGCACGCCGTCATGTCGCGGCATCCGAATTATATTTGGGAACAGCTCGCCGAAGACCGCCTCAATGCCAGCATGATCGTCGACGGCATTCATATCGGCGCGGCGTTTTTGAAAGTCGCGCTGCGCGCCAAAGGCGTCGAGCGCAGCGTCCTGATCACGGACGCCGTGATGCCCGCCATGTGCAAGCCCGGCCGTTACGTCCTGGGCGAAATCGAAGTGGAGCTGCACGCCGACCAAAGCGTGCGCATGTTCGGAGGCACGCGCCTCGCGGGCTCCAGCTTGCGCATGGACCAGGGCGTCGAAAATCTCATGAAGATCGCCGGCCTCACGCTGGCCGAGGCCATCACCATGGCGACGACCAACGCCGCCCGCGCCGGCCGCCTAGGCGGCAGAATCCGCGGCCTGCAACCAGGCTCGCGCGCGGACGTGGTGAAGTTCCGCCTGACCGACGGCAAAATCGAAGTGCTCGAAACATACGTCAGCGGCCACCGCGTTTTTAGCAGCACCTCCGCCTGACCAGATGTGCGTCTGCCCGCTTCCTGACGGTCGCGGTTCCCTATCGATACTGAGCCGCCACGCGTGACCATGCGGGCAGACGGGTTATTTCCCCAACACCACCACGCCCCATGGCCCACCCGTAGTCTTGACCTTCTTGGTCACCGTCTGCGTGGCCAGGTCCACCACCGAAACGTCGTTCGACGGCCCGTTCGCCGTGAACAGCGTCTTACCATCGGGCGACAATGCCAGCCCCCAAGGCCTTTGCCCCACTTCAAAGGATCCCGTCGGCTGATTGGTCGCCGTATCGACCACGAATACCTTGTGCCCGCGCCCGGTCGTTACGTACAACTTCGATGCGTCCAGCGACAACGCCAACCCCATCGGCTTGATCTCACCCGGCGTCCCCAGCGGAATGGGACTGATCTTCTCGTTCTTGACCGTGTCCAGAAACACGATCGCCCCGTCGTTCTCCGTGTTCACGTACGCGTGCTTCCCATCGGGCATGAAGACTACATTGCGCGGCCGATGACCGACTTTGAACGTCGTCACCAGAGTCCCCGCCGATGGATCGATTACCGCGACCGTCCCATCGCCCTCCGCGGTCGAATAAACGAGCTTGCCATCGGGAGTAAGTTTTACGCCCTCTGGCTCCTCGCCGGTCTTAATGGTCTTCGTGATGGTCCCCGACGCGATGTCGATAAAGCTCACGCCGCTCGCGTCTTCATTCGACACGTAAATCGTCTTCCCATCGAGCGCGACGTCGAAATTCTCGGGATCGGGTCCACCCTTCAGGATCTTCACCATCTTGTTACTGGCGACGTCGAACACTCCGATCCCATCCGCGCTCCTGTCGGGAGGAGGCAGCGTCGATTCGTCCACTCCCGGAGGCGCGGGCGGCGAGCCGCTCAGCGCAACATAAATCGTCCTTCCATCGGGACTCGCATGAATACCCCGCGGCCGCTTGCCGAGAGGAATCGTCGCGACCACGTCCATCGTGGTCGAATCGATCACGCTCAAATCGCCCGAAATCTCATTCGTGACGTAAATCCGATATCCCGTAGGCTTCTCTTTTTCGACCGGATGGGAACAACCTGCCAGCAGCACCGCGACAATGAACAAATATTTCATCTACTCTCCCTTGAATGTGAACGAGACTTCAGCCCTGCTCGACGGAGCAACGGTCACATGCTGCTCCTGCGTTCCCAACTCTTCCTGCCAGGCTTCGATTGTATATTCCCCGGGCGGGACATTTTTTAGTTCAAATGTTCCATCCGCGCCGGTCACCGCGAAATAGGGATTATCCACGACGCCGATCCACGCATGCATCCAGCCATGAATGTTGCACTTCACGCGAATCATGATCTCGGGCTGCGAAAATTTCCGCTCCAGCGGCGGCGTCCCTTCGGCCTGGCTCTGGTTCCATTCCCGATTCACATGCGCCCGCGGATGAATGTTGTGGGTCACCGGATCGGAATTGGTGACCTCAAACTCCTGCCCCGTCTGAATCCCCAAAACGCGCGGCTCAAACCAGCACCCTTTTTGATCCATCACCGCGGGCGAGGCCGGCGGCGCAAACTTCTTCCCGTCAAGACCGCCCTTGATATAGACGAAAACATTCGCCAGCGTGCCATTCTTATTGAGCGCGACCGGCCGATCCAGCACCGCAGCCTTATGGAGCTTGTTGCATTGCGGATCTTCCTCCATGTCGACTTGCTTGGATGGAACCGCGTTGCCGGTGAACAATATCTTCCCCATCACGACGCCTGCAGTAGACGGATCAACCTTGAAATACGAGGGCTTCACGGCAACCGGCTTCGGCGCGCTGCACCCAACCAGGGAGGCCACCCCGAGGACGATGATGCTCTTTGCGCTATCGGCGTTCATCTGCGTTCATCGGCGGCCATTTTATTTCTTCGCGCTCCCCGTCAACGACTCCAGAAACGCCAACATGTCCGCTCTCTCCTGCCCGCTCAATTTCAACTCATGAACTTCCGGGTCGAGCTGCGGATTCGACGTTCCACCGCCGGCGTAAAAATCTACCACATCCTTCAGCGTCTTCAAACTGCCGTCGTGCATGTAGGGAGCCGTCAACGCCACGTTCCGCAACCCCGGCGTCCGAAACGAGCCCTTGTCCGCGTCCTTGTGAGTCTGCTCGTACCGCCCCAGATCCGTCATCTCGCCGCTCGCATTGATCCCCGCGCCGATGTTGTGAAACTTCCCGTCGCTGAACAACGAATACGTCTCCCCGATGACATGGCAGGTCGAACAGTTCCCTTGCTTCTTGTCGGTAAAAAGTTTGAGCCCCCGAATCGCGTCCGCGCTCATCGCCGTCTGGTCGTTCTTATAAAGATACCGGTCGAACGGCGAGTCCCCGCTCAGCACGGTCCGTTCGTAACTCGCCAGCGCCATCGCGATTTTCTGTATCGTGATCGGTCCATCGCCGAACACCGCGGCGAACTCCCGCTTGTATTCCGCAATCTTACCGATCTTCGCAACCGTCACGTCGTGCGTCTGCCCCATCTCGATGGGATTCGCAATCGGGCCGCCCGCCTGCTGCTCCAGGCTCGCCGCTCGGCCGTCCAGGAATAACACGGAGTAGTATGCCGCATTCACCACCGTCGGCGCGTTCCTTTTTCCGAACTGCCCCTTGATGCCCTTGGCGGTCGGCATGCCGTCGGCAAAACTCAACTTCGGGTCGTGACAAGACGCGCAGGAAACCGTATCGTCCGCCGATAAGATCGCATCGAAAAACAGTTTCTTCCCCAGCGCAATGGATTCCCGCGTCGGTGGATTGTCGGCCGGAATCGGAACCGGCGGCAGCCCCAGAGGCGTCTCGATCTCGACCACAGTCCCCGCCACGTGTGCCGGACTGGAGCACCCTGCGAGCAACACTGCGGCAAGAAGTAAATATCTCAAAAAACCAGCAGATCCTTTTTCGCTTCGATCTTCTTAAAATCCAGGCCCGGCACTTTTTTAAGATCGTCGATGGTTTTAAAATCGCCGTGATCCGTTCGGTACTGGATGATGGCTGCCGCTTCCGACCTTTTCGCCAACAGCAGCGACTCCAGTTCCACCGCCGACGCCTTGTTGACGTTGATCGGCAGCGGCGCATCGGCCCCGAAATGTTTGCTCAGGTAGGTGAGGATCGGATCGTAGCTGTCGTCGGGAATCTTGGCGCCCATCCCGACCATTTTTTCGATGGTGCCAGCCCATTCCTCCTGCGCCTGGCGCAGCGAAACCGCCTGTTCGGCCGAGTGGCAAGTGGCGCAATACTTGATGGTCGCGTCCTTCCCCGCCCCAGCCGGAATATCCGAAAGGGCGCAGCCTGCAAAAACCACCAGCACAATGAACCGGGTCATCACTTTCAATTTTATCCCCAAACCCTTCGCGCCTGTCCGCTCTCTGACCGTCGCGGTTCCAAATGAACCGCCATGCGTGAGCATGCGGACAGACGGAACTATTCCCGCGGCAGCAAATACCCGAACGCATACAACGTCCCATCGTGCGTCTCGACGAACACTTTACTCTGGCCCGAGGAGATCGCGGAAGTAGAGTAGCCCGCAAACGCCTTCCCGCTCGACCACAATTCCTTCCCCGTCATCCCGTCGAGCGCGTACAACACAGCGTTCGCCGTCCGCGATCCCGACGACAGCACAAACACCACGCCGTTGACGACGATCGGAGCGGCCGGCGAAACCATCTCCTTCGACGTCCAGCCCTGTTCCAGCGCAATCGACCCGTCTTTGTCGACCACTTTGAACGCGACAACGGCGCCGCCCTTGGTTGCCAGAATCCATCGGGTCTTGCTCTCCGGCTCTTCCCAACTCGCCAGCGCGCCGCCGATCGTAGCGCCGTTGCCGGGGACATTCGCCACCAGCGCCAGCGTTGCCGGATCCCTCACCAGGATGTGTCCATGCACGTTCGCCGCCACGACATATTCGTTGTCCTTGAACTTGAAAACCATCGGAGGCGTCGAGGATTCGCTCTCCTCCTGTGCCTTCACCTTCAGCGTCTTCGGCTCCAACGCCGCGAGGCCCTTGGTCGTGGAAGCGATCACCGTGCCATCGGTCCCAAACGCGAGGCCAATTACAGACGCCTCGCCGGTCTTCCACTCGTTCACCATGTTGTCCTCGAGGTTGATCGCCCACACACCGTTCGGCGTCCCTCCGCAACTGTCGCTGGTCACCGCGTAAACCACGTTCCCCACCTGGATCACATCGTGAGCCTTGGCGTTGCCGCGAATGAATCGGGCCGCCGGAACGATGTCCTGGCCCGTGTGCTGGTTCAAGACGTGAATCAACCCGTCGCTCGACAGCGCGTACACCGCGCCCGGAGTCCTGCGCGGCCTTGGCAACGTTGGCACCGTCGCTGGATCCATATTCCCACCGCGTCCAGGACCAGCGGCACCCGGAGGCCCGCCCGGTCCGCGACCCCCACGAGGCGCGGGCGGTGCCGGAGGCGCCAACGGCGCAGCCAGAGAAAGCGCCGCCGTCATCCCTGCCGGACAAGTGGCCGTGCCGTTCTTCACCGGCACCAGCAGCGAATCGTACGGAAGATGCGTTTCCCAAAAAACCTTCCCGACGGTGTGATCGATAGACGCGACCGTATCCGTGCTCGTGCTGACATACAGCAGGTCTTTAAAACCCTTGTACGTGATCAGCCGCGACGCGACCACTGGAGGCGTCGCCGCACCGTTCAGTTTGATCTTCCATAGCGGCTGCATCACGCCGCCCTGCACCGATTCCACCGAAATGTGCGCGTCGGTGCGAACCGAAGCCGTGCGCTGCGCGTCGCCGCCGGCCGCCACCCAGTCCCCGCCGCTTCGCCCAACCTGGGCATTCGCGAAAGACCCGCAAAGCGCGAAGAGTGCCGCGTATTTAAGGGTCATTTTCCCTCCAATCCGAAGCAATAAAGGACGCTGTCGAAAGTTCCCAGGTAAACCCGGCCATTGGCGACCGATAATCCGCCGAAATGGACAAAGGATTTGATCTGGTCGCCGCTCGAATATAGTTCCTTGCCGGTTTCCGCGTCCAAAGCATAGAAAACCGCGTGCGTCGAATCGTGGATGCGCTCGGGCGAGTTGTCGTCCAGTCCTCGATCGGGATACGCCTGCTCCGTATTCTCCCCGCTGCCGTAGGCGTAGACCACTCCATTGGCGATCACCGGCGGCTCGGCCTGATCCATGTCGCGCGACATCCAGGCCGGGATCAGCTTATATTTCCCATTCTTTTCTTCCAGTTTGAAGGCAACGACCGCGCCGTGCGTGACCGGTCCATAAGAAACCGGAACCTTGAAGTCGGGATGCGAAGGACCCCAGAACGGGCTCAAAATCCAGCGCGTGCCCTGCGCGTCCTCCCAACTGGCCATCTCGCCCCAGATTCCGGCCGACGCGAAGTTCACTTCCTCGTTGCAGATAAGCGGCGTCCGGTCCAGAGGCGTCTGATGATCGTCGCCGCCGGCGGCCTTTGTGTCGAGAAGATAAATGCGGCATTCCTTGCTCGCCGCGATCATTAATTCCTTGCCTTTATACTTGAAAATGGCCGGCGTCACCTGCATGTCCAGGTCGCGGCTTTGGAGCCAGGCCCAGTTTTTCGGCTCGTAATAATCCTGGAGCTTCAGTTCATTTCCGACCACTTTCGCGCCCACTAAACCGTTGCCGTAAGTCTGCGTCGCCGGATCGTAACGGCCGTCGCCGGTGGGCGCCCAGGCCACGCCGCTTTCGTCGATCGCCGCGCCAGTGCGTCCCCACAGTCCACCGCTCTTCGGATTGTAGGTCATGACCTTGTGCGACGGATCGTCGATCTTCACGCTCCAGATCTGGTTCGGATTGCCGGCGCAACCCTGCGCCGTGGTGGTGAACAGCACTCCGGCCCACAGGTTCAGCGCGTACGACTTGCCGTACGGGTAGCCGAATTTGAAGGGCGAAGCCATGTCCTCGCCGTCGGCCACATTCAATGAATGAACCTCGCCATCGCCGGCCATCGCGTAAACCGTCCGTGTGCCGTTGGCGTTCGGAGGCCCGATCACCGGAGTCGCGGTGAGACCGGCCGGACACAACGGATCGGTCGGCCGCCCGCGCCTCGCTGGCGCCGGATACTCGAAATGTTTCTGCCAGAGAATCTTCGCCGTCGCCACATCGATGGCGTAGATGTTATCCGACACCCCAGCCACGATGGCGATTTGCTTGGGGCCGCCAGGCGTGTTCACCTTGTCGACAATCACTGGAGGAAACAGCGAGTGCATTTCGATCGGCTTGTTGTCGAGCTGAAGTTTCCAGACGATCTTGAGGTTCTTGACATTGTCCTTGTTCAGGATCTTCTCGTCTTTTTGCCAATTCGTGCGTTGGGGATTGCCGCCGTCAGTGGGCCAGTCGGCCGCGATACCTGCCACGCAACTCAGCGTGATTGCGATCACAAAACGGGATGTTCGCATTGCTGTTCCTATCATGCTCCTAACAGGGCTTGAAACGATTCAGGATTGACATTACAGTAACGTACGAAGCCATGTCAAGGCTACTTTTTCGGCTTCCATTCGCGCGCAAGCTTTTGCGCTTCCGCGAGCTGCCGCGGGGTGAGGTGTCGGGCGACCGAGTCGCGCATTTCGACAATTGTGTCGCGGTCGTCCTTCTCGACACGATCGGCGGAGATGATCAGCCACATCTCCGATTGCACGTCGTCGTGAGGCAGGCCCTTGCCGGAGTGAGAGAGAATGCCGAGGCTGGCCTGCGCGTAGGCGTTGCCCTGGTCGGCGGATTTTTGATACCAACTGGCGGCGATGGCGTAATCCCGCTTCAGCCCGCTGCGCCCGGCTTCATAGTTTTTGCCGAGCGAGAATTGCGCCTCTGGATCGCCCGCGGCAGCGCGTTCTTTAAGCGGCGGCCGGCCTGCGGGGGGTTGAGCAGAGGCGACGGTGGCAAAAAGCAGGACGGCTAGAGCACGCATGACTGTATGATAATATCTCTCTCCGGAGGAGTTCGTAATGGATCTAGAAACACTGATGGCGTTCATGGGCAAGCTTGTGGGCGACCTGGGCGCGATGATGAGCATTGGCCCGATGCTGATCGGCGAGAAGCTCGGTCTCTACAAGACGCTTGCGACCGGCCCGATGACGCCGGCGGAACTGGCTGCGGCGACCAACACCAATGAGAGGTACGTTCGCGAATGGCTGTGCGCGCAGGCCGCGTCTGGATTCGTCGAGTACGACGCCGCCACCCAAAACTTTTCGATGACCGAAGAGAAAGCAGCGGCGTTGGCGCACGCCGGCAGCCCTGTTTATTTTCTCGGCGCGGTGGATCTGGCAGTGGCGATGATGCGCAGCGAGCCTCGTATTCTGGAGGCCTTCCGCAGCGGCGAGGGCGTCGGCTGGCACGAACACGACGAGTGCTTGTTCCGCGGCACGGAGCGGTTTTTCCGTCCTGGTTATATGCGGCACCTGATGACCGAGTGGATTCCTGCGCTCGACGGCGTCAAGGCCAAACTGGAAGCGGGCGCGCGTGCGGCGGACGTGGGCTGCGGACACGGCGCGTCGACCATCCTGATGGCGCAGGCGTTTCCCAAGAGCCATTTTTACGGCTACGACTATCATGGGCCGTCCATTGAGTACGCGCGGAAGGCCGCTGAAGAGGCGGGCGTCGGCGACCGTGTGACCTTCGAGGTCGCAAGCGCGAAAGACTATCCCGGCAAGGACTACGCGATGGTCGCGTTTTTCGACTGCCTGCACGACATGGGCGATCCGGCGGGTGCGTCGAAACACGTGCACTCGACGCTGGCCGAGGACGGGTCGTGGATGGTGGTCGAACCGTTCGCCGGTGACAAAGTGGAAGACAATCTGAACCCCATCGGCCGGGTGTTTTATTCGGCGTCGACGTTCCTCTGCACTCCGGCGTCGAAGGCGCAGGAAGTCGGCTTGGCGCTGGGCGCGCAAGCGGGTGAGGCGCGGCTCAAGAAAGTGATCGCCGAGGGAGGGTTCACCAAGATTCGGCGAGCCGCGGAGACTCCATTCAATCTGGTGTTGGAGGCGAGGCGTTAACTGCACTCGGCTGCGGTAATAGATGCCGCTGGACTGTTATAGATGTGGCGCTTCTATCGGTTTTCCTTGGATGTCCACGTGCACTAAGGAAGACTGATAGGAGTGTCACCGTGAAATTCTTAAAAGGAGTCGGCACCGCCGCCGTCTGCGTATTCCTGGGAGCAGCCGCTTCCTTATATGCGCAAGAGAGGGAAAAGCAGGCTGCACCCGCCAAGCAGGAAGCGAAGCCGCAACAGCAGCGCGCCCAGCCTCAACAACAGCCCAAACAGCAGGCACAACCCCAGCAACAACAGCGGGCACAACAGCCCAAACAGCAGGCTCAGCCTCAACAACAACAGCGGGCGCAACAGCCCAAACAGCAGGCTCAGCCTCAACAACAGCAACGGGCGCAACAGCCCAAGCAGGAGGCTCCGCCCCAACAGCAACAACGGGCGCAGCAGCCCAAGCAGCAGGCTCAGCCCAAACAGCAGCAACAGGCGCAACAGCCCAAGCAGCAGCCTCAGCCTCAACAACAGCAACGGGCCCAGCCTGCCCTACGGGCGCAAGGCGGACAGCAGCCCGCACAGCAACGCAACGCCGCCCATTACGCTCCACCACAGCGATCCGAACAACAGGCGCAGTCATGGCAACAGAGGAGTGGCTGGAGAACACAAGGGGCCTGGCAGGGGCAAGCTACCTTCCAGGGGAATCGATCCTCGCACTGGGCGAGCGACCATCGTAGCTGGGCGCAGCGAGGCGGCTATGGCGGTTACTATATTCCCGCAGCGAACTTTGGTCTCTACTTCGGCCTCGGACATGTGTTCCGCATCGGGATCCAACCGGTAATCGTCGGAGGTTATCCGCGATTCCAGTACGGCGGGTATACATTCATGCTGGTGGACCCGTGGCCGGAAGACTGGGCCGAAACCTGGTATGACACGGACGACCTTTATATCGACTATAACAACGGCTATTATCTCTATGACCGGATGCATCCCGGCGAGGCGGTTGCGATCGCGGTGGTGATGGTGGGAGGCTAGGGCGACCCTATTGGGTCATCGGCGACGTGATAGCGCCGTTCAACGCGCGGCCGCAGGACCCAGAAGTTTATTCAGTTCCGCAACGCGTGCGTCCAGTTCCTTGCGTAATATATCGTAACGCTCCAGGGCGTCGCGGCCGGGTTTTTGGTCGGCTCCGTTGGTCAGCGAGTAGAGATACGTTATGTGCGTCTGGAGTTCAGGCTTGCTGTAGCGGATGGTCGGCGTGATCACGTGCGAGGCCAGTTCCGCGGCTTTCGGATTGGCGCGGAGTTTGGCGACAAATTTGTTCAGGTCGCTGACCAGATCGCGGACTCTGATGTTGTGGGTGAACTGTTCCTGCAAGTCGGACCTGGTGACGCCGTCTTTGGTGATGCGCGGGTCTTCGATCACGGTGAAGGGCTGAGTCGCGGTCCAGGATGGGGTGGTGATGCGCACCTGATATTTACCGGGCGCGGCGGCGGGACCGTTGGGGCCTTCCGGACGCGTCGCACTTTGCCAGGGGCCGGGATAGCGGAGATCCCAGGTGAAGCGGTGCATACCGGGCTGGGCTTCTAACCGGATGACCGCGCCTCGGCCCCGACGTCCTCCTCCGCCACCCTCTTCTTCGTCACTTTGAGCACCCCCTGGAGTGGCTTCGACAGCGGCTGCCGACGAGAATTTGCGGACCGGTTTTCCGGCTGCGTCCAAAATCTCCAGAGTCACTTCGGAGGGCGCGGACAGGTAGTAGTCGATCTGTGCGCCGGTCGAAGGGTAGCGGATGGTTTCGGTGCGGGTGAGCCCTTCCAGGGCCTGCGCGCCGGGTGTTCTGACGGCTTGGCGCGGGGCGAAGAGGATGTTCTCTGAGCCGGCGCCTTCTTTCAGTTGGTGGAGGGGTGTGAGGTTGTCGAGAATCCAGAAGCCGCGGCCTTGGGTCGAGAGGATGAGGTCTTTGTGCGCGACTTTAATGTCGGTCACTGGCGTTACCGGGAGATTGAGTTGGAAGCTTTGCCAGTGGGCGCCATTGTCCCAGGACATGCACATGCCGAATTCGGTGCCGGCGTAGAGCAGATAGGCCCGGTCGGGATCTTCGCGGACCACGCGTGTCGGTTCATCGGCGGCGATGCCGTTCTTGCCGTCGGTCAGGCGAGTCCACGTCTTGCCGTAGTCGTCGGTGCGGTAGATGTAGGGGGCGAAGTCGCCGAGTAAATATCGATAGAGCGCGACGTAGGCGGTGCCGGCTCGATGCGGGCTCGGTTCAATGTTCTGCACACGTCCGCCCTGGGCCAACTGGGGAGGCGTGACGTTCGACCAGCTTTCGCCGTCGTTGCGGCTGACGAAGACCAGGCCGTCGTTGGAACCGGTCCAGATGACGCCTTTCTGAACAGGCGATTCGCGGATGGAGTAGAGAGTGCTGTACATCTCCTCGCCGGTCGCGTCGCGGGTGATGGGTTCGCCCGAGGCTTGCTGCGTGCCGGGCGGATGAAGCGTCAGATCGGGGCTGAGCCGGGTCCATGTTTTACCGCCATCGCGGGTGCGATGTACGAATTGCGAGCCGTAATAAACCACGCGCGGATCGTGCGGCGAAACTTCCATCGGCGAGACGCGCTGGAAGCGGTAGGTGAGAGATTCTCCTCCGTTGCCGTAGAGAGATTCGGCACCGATCCAGTAGCGCATCTCGTTGGTCGTAGTCATGTTGCGGCGGCTGAACTGGCCTTTGCAACTGCCGTAGACGATTTCGGGATTCGAAATATCGGGAATGATGGGCCCGGTTTCGCAACCGGGGCCGATGCGGAACTGTTCGCCATCGCCCAAGGGGAGAGCGGGCGCGATTACCGTGGTGTTGTCCTGCTGCGCGCCGTAGACGCGATACGGATATTGATCGTCGACCGCGACCTGATAAATTTCGGCTGTCGGCTGGTTCGTCTGCACGCTCCAGGTGCGGCCTCCGTCGAGAGATACGTTGGCGCCTCCGTCGTTGGACTGAATCATGATGTCCGAGTTTTTGGGGTTGATCCAGACATCGTGATTGTCGCCGTGAGGGACGGGTGAGGTGCGGAAGGATTTTCCGCCGTCGATCGATTTAAACCAGCCTTCGTTGCCGATCCAGACGACGTCGGAATTATTGGGGTCGACGCCGAGAGTGTCGTAGTAAAAGGGTCGCGTGATGAGCGTGCCGGCGTTGTTCACGAGCGTCCAGTTCGCGCCCGCGTCTTCCGATCGATAGAGGCCGGAGCCGGGTTTGGCTTCGATGAGCGCGTAGATGCGATTCGGCTTCGAGTTAGAGATGGCGACGTTGGCGCGGCCGAACAACTCGCCGGGAAGGCCGGAGGTCAGCTTGTTCCACGTATCTCCGCCATCGGTGCTCTTGTAGATGCCTCCTTCTTTCGCGCCGCTGAGAATGGTCCAGGGCTTGCGCTGGCCAAACCACATGCAGGCGAAGATCGTGTTAGGGCTGCCTGGTTGTAGCTCGAGATCGGCCGCGCCGATGACGTCCGCGAGATAGAGAATCTTGCGCCAGGTTACGCCGCCGTCGGTGGTTTTATAGACGCCGCGGTCGGGGTTGCCGGTGAAAGGATTGCCGAGCGCGGCGACGTAGGCGATCTGCGGATTCGTCGGATGAATGCGGATGGTCGAGATCTGGCCGACATCGCGCAGGCCGGAGAATTTCCAGGTTTTTCCGGCATCGGTGGATTTGTACATGCCGTGGCCGATCGAAACATTGCTGCGAATTTTCGAGCTGCCTGTGCCGGCGAAGATCACGTTGGGGTCGGAGAGCGAGACTTCGATCGCGCCCATGGAGGCGACGGAGAAGAAGCCGTCGCTGATGTTCGACCAGGAATGACCTGCGTCGGTAGTTTTCCAAACGCCTCCGCCGGTCGAGCCCATATAGAAAGTATCGGGTTCGGAAGGTACGCCGGTGACGGTGGTGACGCGGCCTCCGCGCAGAGGGCCGATCATGCGATAGCGCAGGCCGGACCAGAGCTGCGGGTTATAGGCGGCGGTGTCGGCGGTGAGCGTGAGAGCGATGAGCAGGATCGCGCCGACGAGCGGGAAAAAGTACTTTTTCATAATCGGTAGTTAACGATTTTAGCAGGACGTGGCGCGAGCTTCAGCTTGCCGCAGACTAAAGTCCGCGCCACCTTAATTTCTCGTCGCACTACGGATTGGGCTTGATGTCGAGCTTGGGATAGTAGGCGCCGTCGAGTTTTTGGAATTTCTCCAGCCACTTTTTTCCGGCTTCGTTCGGCGTGAAGCTCCAGTCCTGGCGGTGGTAGTTCCAGTCGTCGGGGTTTAGGGATTGGGCTTTGGCCCAATACTTCTGAGCCAGATCTGTGTTGCCCTTTTCATGAAAGTAGACCGCGAGCTTGAAGCTGGCGTCGGCTTCCATTTCGGCGGGCGATCTCGGTTTTACGCGTCTCGAGAATTCTTCGTCGGAGAGGACGAACTTGCTGCTCTCGCCGTTGGCGACCCAGTCGCGCAGGGCGGTGAGATAGGCTGTGCCTTCCGTGACGATCGTCTTGGATCCGATCGGGATCTTCGAATCGGTGGTCCAGGCGGGTTCGGAGGGGCGGACGACGCGGCCCTTTTCGTCCACCCAGATGCCCATGGGCACGTTGATGAACTGATACGCCGTGCTGACAGTGTGCTTGGTGTCGATCAGCGTGGTGTACGTCGCCTTGGCGGCGTCGTACCATTTGCCGGCGGCGGCTTCTCCGCCGGTGTCCTGGGCGGCGGCGATAATTTCGAAGTTTTCACCTTTCAAGTCGGTGTAGAGTTTCTGCCAACCTGGCAGATCCAAGCGGCAGCCTCACCAACTGGCCCAGGTGATTACCAGCGCCTTCTTGCCGCGGAAGTCGGAGAGGTGGACGATTTTGCCCTGGCGGTCCGGGACGGCGAAATCGGGCGCGATGCGGGAGTTGTAGAAGCTGCCGCGGAGGACGGGAATTTCGCCAAAGCTGTAGGCGTTCTGGGCAGAGACAATCGTTTCGCCGATTTTGCGGGCGAAGCCGGTGAGGTTGAACCAGTCTCCGTTCTTGAGCGTTTTCCAGAGAGGGATGCAGACGTCGGCACGGCAGGCGCCTTGGGGTTTGACCTCGAATTGATTGATGCGTGGAAGATCTTTGGACTGGACCCAGAGGTTGCCGTCGACGACGCGCGTCTTGTCGAGGGCGACGGTGTTTTCGCCGAACAGGACGGTGGCAGGCGTGGTGGACGGGGCGGCGAAGGCCAGGGAGGCAGAGCCAGCAATTAAGAAATCCCGACGATTCATGTTGCAACCGTAACACGGGGGCGGAGGTATACTCAAGCCAGAAGGCGGCTCGGATGATGGAAATCGTTGTCAATGGCGCGCGGCATCAGGTGGACGCGGAGCCGGAGCGCTCGTTGCTCACCGTTCTGCGCGATGAACTCGACCTTGCAGGAACCAAGTACGGCTGTGGCGAAGGGCAGTGCGGAGCGTGCACGGTGCTGATCGACGGAGCGCCCGCGAGGTCCTGCCAGACGCGGGTTTCGGCGATGAACGGGCGAAGGATCACCACGATTGAGGGGCTCGAAGAACACGGGCGTCTGCATCCCTTACAGGAAGCGTTTCTGGAGGCGGAGGCGATGCAGTGCGGGTACTGCACGGCCGGCATGATCCTGTCGGGGGTGGCGCTGCTGCGCAAGAATGCCGCGCCGGATGAGGCTTCGATCATGCAGGCGATGCAGGGGAATATCTGCCGGTGCGGTACGTATCCGCGCATTGTCGCGGCGGTGAGACTCGCTGCGAAGATGGGAGCACGCGCATGACACCCTTTGAACCGGAACGCTACGAATTGCTGGCGGGGCCAGCCTATAATTTCCCGCTCGACCGGCGGGGATTTTTTAAATCGCTGGGCGGAGGGATTGTAGTTGCGTCGTTCCTGGCGACGGCCGAGGCGCAGGAATCGGGTGGAGGGCGGCGCGGCGGACAGGCGGCTCCCAAAGAGATCAGCGCGTGGCTGCACATCGGGCGCGACGGCGCGGTGACGGCTTATACGGGCAAAGTCGAAGTAGGGCAGAATGCGCGGACGTCGCTGACCCAGGCGGTGGCGGAAGAACTGGGTGCGCCGATGTCGGCGATCGAGATGGTGATGGGCGACACGGCTCGCACGCCTTTCGATATGGGGACGTTCGGAAGCATGACCACGCCGCAGATGATTCCACAATTGCGCAAAGCGGCAGCGGCGGCGCGGAAGCTGTTGCCGGAGGGCGAATGGAAGTCGATCGATTTTTCGAAGATCGACGAAGCGATGGGCGGGTCTACGGCGATGGGCACGATGAAGCCGACGGCGCAGTGGGCGGTGATGGGGACGTCGCCGCATAAGGTTCATGGGCGGGATATCGTCACAGGGAAACATCAGTACACACCGGATGTGAAGCTTGCGGGGATGCTGCACGGGCGGATTTTGAGGCCTGACAGGTTCAACGCGAAGCTGGCTTCGCTGGACGCCGCGGCGGCGAAGGGGACGGCGGGGGTGACGGTGGTCGAGGATGGGAATTTTGTCGGCGTGGTGGCGCCTACGACGTCCGCAGTATCGAGCGCGCTGGCCGTGCTGAAGGCGCAGTGGAACGCTCCAGAACAGACTTCGTCGAAGACGCTATTTGCGGATTTGCGAAAGACTCGCGGCGGAGGGGGCGGGCGCGGAGGGACGGAGACGGGGTCGGTCGAGAAAGCCATGGCCGAGGCCGATAAGAAGCTGGAGCGCACGTATACGGTCGCCTACATCGCGCATGCGCCGCTGGAGCCTCGCGCGGCGGTGGCGGCATGGAGTGGAGACAAACTCACCGTGTGGACTGGGACGCAGAGGCCTTTCGGGGTGCGGAGCGAACTGGCGCAGAGTTTCCATATTCCGGAAGAGAACATCCGCGTGATCATGCCGGACACGGGGTCGGGTTACGGCGGCAAACATACGGGCGAGGCGGCGATCGAAGCGGCTCGGCTGGCGAAGGCCGCAGGCAAGCCGGTGAAGCTGGTGTGGACGCGCGAGGAGGAATTTACGTGGGCGTATTTCCGTCCGGCGGGCGTGATCGATGTGCGCAGCGCAGTGGATAAGAATGGCCGACTGACGGCATGGGAGTTTCATAACTACAATTCGGGGACGTCGGCGATCGGGACGCTGTACGATGTGCCGAACAAAAAGATCGAGTTTCATCCGGTGGACGCACCGCTCAGATCGGGGTCGTACCGGGGACTGGCGGGGACGGCGAATCATTTCGCGCGCGAGTGCCACATGGACGAGACGGCGGCGCTGGCCGGTGTCGAGCCTCTGGAGTTCCGGCTGCGCAACTTGAAGGACGAACGGCTGCGGGCCGTGTTGCAGGCTGCCGCCGACAAGATGGGATGGGGCAAGGGGCACTTCGGGATCGCCGGAGGGTTCGAAAAAGGGAGCTATGTCGCGACCTGCGCCGAGGTTCGCGTGGAACCGGGGAAGCCGGCGCGGGTTTTACGGGTGGTGCAGGCGTACGAGTGCGGCGCCGTCGTGAATCCGGATCAGTTGCGGAATCAGAATGAGGGTGCGGTGATCATGGGGCTGGGCGGTGCGCTGTTCGAAGCGATTCAGTTCGACAACGGCAAAATTCTGAATCCGCATTTCGCGCGTTATCGCGTGCCGCGGTTCCGGGATGTGCCGAAGATCGAGATCGTGCTGGTGGACCGGAAAGACCTGCCTCCGGCGGGGGCGGGTGAGACTCCGATTATGACGCTGGCACCGGCGGTGGCGAATGCTATTTTCGCATCGACGGGGGAGAGGCTGCGGTCGCTGCCGATGTACGCCGCACCTGAGGCGCAGGCGGTGCAGGGTGGGTCGGCGGCGGTGTTATAGTATCTCGTGCTGCGACCGGAAGCCCCATGCGTCAGCGTAGGGTTACTTCCATGCCCGCACAAACCCCAAGCTGACGCATGGGGCTGAGTTGCCAGCGCTAGTTGCCTTTGCTGAGTTTGCGGAAATACTCCGCGACGGCGTCGGAGAAGCCCGCGGGGACTTTATCGGTCGCGCCGCTCTTGACCTGTCCCCCGCCCTGCTCTTCCACCTGCCGGCGAAGCTTCACTTCGAGAGCTTCGAGGTTGGGAAGAACTTCACGGTTCAGGCGCTGCTGAAGTTCCGGTGTGGCGATATCGCCGATGGTGAGTTTTTGCAACTCGTGCTCCACCTCGGTGATTTCCTTCTGGATGTCCGGGTTGTCCTTGAACAACTGGCGCATGTCGTTGAGGTCGCGCGCGGCCACGCGGGCGGCTTCATTGGGATCGACAGGGCGATCAAGGGGTGCATCGTACATTCCTTCGGGGCCGAAGCGTCCATAGGGTCCGCCGTACTGGCGGCCTCCGCGCTGTGCGTAGCCGGGGCTTCCATAGCCTCCGCCGGTCTGCTGACCACCAGCTTGTTGTCCACCAGGCTGATGGCCGCCTGCCTGCTGGCCTCCACCTCTTTGGCCTCCACTTTGTTGGCCGCCCTGCTGCTGTCCACCTTGCTGCTGACCGGGCTGCTGCTGACCGGGCTGGTTACCGGCCATGCGTTCCATCTGACCGCGCATTCTTTCTACTCGGGCAAGTGAGCGTTCAAGGTCGTTATTTCCCTGCCCTTGGCCGCCGTTTTTGAGCGCGCCCTGCGCCTGTTTCAGATCCTCGGTGACCTTGTCGAGGGCCTGGGTGATGGGCGCTTCGCGAGGCACCATGAGAGGACCTTGTCCACGCCGCAGCCAGCCTGCTGCCGCGGTCATGCGGGCCTTGGCCTCATTCTGCTGAATCTCGGAAAGCCCTTCGCGGACGCGGGCCGAAGCTTCGGGCTGCGTTTGCGTCAGATCGCGGGCCGACTTTTTCATGTCCGATTCGAGCTTGTCGATCTCCGCCGCCATTTTTTCTTTTTCCGCGGCCATCTGCTCGGCGGTCTGGCGCGCATCGGTTGAACGAGGATCCTGCATCGCCTGAGGTCCGTAGGCGCGGCGCATGCGATTTTCCAAGTCGCGCTGCTCGGCGGCGAGCTTTTCAGCACGCTGTTCCAGGTCGCCCAACTGCGAGGAAGACTCCTGGCGGCGCATGCCGCTGAGCAGGGATTTCGCGTCGGCTAAGCTTTCGGCGGCGCGACGGGCGGCGGCTTCGGCTTGTCCCGCTTGGTTCTGTTGCTGGCCAGATTGTTGCTGTCCGCCAGCCTGCTGTTGCCCGGACTTCGACTGCGATGCCCCTTGCTGCTGCTGTGACCCGCTCGGCTGGCCATTCTGCTGTTGGGATCCGCCTTGCTGCTGCTGGCCGCTCTGCTGCGCGGCTTTCTGCGCGTCGCGCATGGCGTCGGTGGCTTGCGAGATCCGGTCGAGCGCCTGTTGCAGACGCTGATCGTTGGTGTTATTGCGCTGGCCCAAGCTGCGCTGCGGCTGCTGTTGCTGTTTGCTGGCTTGTTGCGGTTGCTGTTGTTGCTTCCCGTTCTGGGGACTCTGTTGCGAGCTCGAGGACCCAGCCTGCTGCGGCTGATTCGATGTCTGCTGACCTCCCTGGCTGGGTTGGCCCTCGCCTCCGGAGTTCGGTTCTCCCTTTTGCTGCTGCTGGCTGCTGGCCTGCTGCTGGGAGCCGTCGCGCGAGAGTTGCTCCATCTGCTTTTTCAGATCTTCGGCCTCGCGCCGCAGTTGTTCCTGCTGCCAGCGCTGTTCGACGGTCTGCTGCTTATTTTTTGCCTGCTGCTCGGCGAGCTGTTTCTGGCGCTGGGCGAGCTGCTCCAGTTTTTCGAGCGCCTCATCGACGGCCTTTTCCTTGGCCTGCTGGCTGGTCGACGACTGGGCGCCAGTCTCATACTGATTCTTTTCCGTATCCAGTTCGAGGTCGAACAGGTTGGCGAGGTCGCGGCCGGCGTTCTGGCCTCCTCCTCCGCCTTTGCCTCCGCCGCCGAAGGCGACTTGAATGTCGCGGAAGGTCGATTCGGCGCGCAGCAGGTGCTGCAAGGCTTTTTGCTCGGGCTCCAGCGCATCCTTCCAGGACTGCGCGCCGAGCTTGCTGGACGCGGGGTCCATCTGCTTGACGGCTTCATCCAGGTCCTTGACGAAGGACTGAAATTCCTGATTCGCGCCGGCCAGTTCGCGGCTGCGGGCGCGGTCGGCGAGCGACTTGACCTGTTCCTTCAGCTTGGTCTGGATGCCGGCCAGGAACTTCGCGTTTTCGGCCGAATTAACCTTGTCCTTGGCGCCGCCGCGAATTTCGTTCCACGTCGCGGCGATGATCTCTTTTTGGCGCCTGGAGATTTCGGTCTGATCCTGATCGGACGGCATGCCGGGCATGCCGCCTTGCTGCTGGGACTGCGTGTAATTCTTCTCGAACGGCTGCGTTTCAATGAACGCGATATCGGTGCGAGCTGTGTTGCGGGCGTCCGACGCCGTGGCGTAGATACTGACTACGTCGCCTGCTTCGAGCTTGTAATCTTCGAGCGTGATGACGGTCTTGCCGCTGGCATCCTTTATGCCTTTGGCCGACAGCATGTTGACGGTTTTTTCCGGCGCGCCGTTGACGGAGTAGTGCAGCTCCACGGACTGGAGCGCGAAATCGTCCGAGGCTTCGACGGTGACGGTCACCTCTTCAATAGGGCTGACCTTGGCGTCACCGCGCGGGGTGACGATTTTCACGGTCGGAGCCTGGTCCTGGCGCGCTTCGATGAAGAAATCCTCGCTGAGGCGCACGCTTTCCCCTTTTTCAGTGGCGGCGAAGTGATAGGTGCCGTCTTTTTCAACTGGTACCTTGGCGGAAACGAAGTTGCCGTCTTTCGATTCGAGAGAGATTTTCGATCCGTCGTCCATCAGGATTTCGCCGTTCTTGAGCGGACGGTCGGTTTCAATGGTAAGTTCAGCGACGGTGCCGGCGACGGCGCGCAGATCGCCGCCCGGATCCTCGACCACATCTTTCAAACCGAGCCAGGAAGGATAGTGATAGGTGACCTTGATGTTCTTGATGCCAGGCAGGTCGGCGACGTCCAGCCTGAAGGTTTTGGATTTGACGCCGGCCGCTTCGACGTAATACTCGACCGGCTCCGGCAGGGATGCGAAGAGAAACTCGTAAGCGGTGCCGCTGGACCGCGGGATCATGGCCGCTTCTTCCCACTTCGACGTGCTTTTGTAGCGGGCGAAGAGACGAACCTGCGGGGCCTGGAAGCCGGTGAGCGTCGCCGTGATCATCTGATCGGCTTTGCGGCGGACCAGGTTGTTGCCGGGCTCGACCCGGATGTCGTAGAAACTAAAGTCGTTGATGCCTTTTGGCAGGCCGGCCCATAACAGAGATGATCCATAACCGAGGAATCCGGGAGCGGCGAGGATCAGCCAGATGAGTGCGGCTCCAGCGAGTCCTCCGGCGCCGGCGTAGGCGAAAGTGTTGGTGCGCGGTGCGACTCGTTCGGGCTCGGTCTTGTTGGCCACGGAAATCGCGTCGGAGGCGAGCAAATCCAACATCGGGTCTCGCGCTTCCCCTCGTTCGATATAGGTCAGCAGGCGCTGGTTGAATTCGGGGAACGTGGATTCGGCGCGATTCGCGGTGCGCTTTTGATTCAAGCGCAAAAGAGGCAGAACGAGCGCGAAGCCAAGCGCGGCGGCGAGCGCGAGGAACAGCACAACGCGGGCGATGGTGATGCTGGTGGAAGAAAACGCGAGCGCGTTGGTGAACCACACCATGGCGAGCGTGGCGAGAAGCGCAACTCCGAGGGCGATGGCGGCCCCCTTCGATACAGTCAGCCAGCGAAGCCTGGTTTCGAGGCCACGAAGGTAATGGTTCAACTGATCGCGCGTGTTCATGCGGCTTCCTTCCTCTGTTCCGGATTATCGGCCGCGGGGCGGAGATACCTGTCCGCTACCCACGATTCGGCCATCGCTACTACCAACAATACCAGCAAGAGCCAGGGCCACAGAGGCCACGGCTTCTTATCATGTTCATTCCCTTGTCCAGACGCACCCGGGACACTTTGGTCACTGCCGGTGGCTCGCCACAGGTCGAGCGTTTCCTGGGGGATTGGCGTCAGGTCCGATTCGCGGCGGTCGGCGTGGACGGCCAGAAGAGTGTGCCTGCCGCTAGCCGTTTTCAGTTCGAAGAATCCTTCCTTATTCACCGCGAAATTCCTTGCAGTCGTCGCCTCGTCAAGAGACAGGAGCCGCTTGCCGTCGGGATCGAGAACTTCAGCTGCGGCGGACTTGCTGTCGGCAGTTCTCAGTTCGACGTAGGAATCGACTACGAGGTTGACAGGCTGCTCCGCGCCGCTCCCGGCCAGGTAGGCCGCGGAGCGTTCGACAAAAGGAACCCAGGAAGCGTGCAGAGGCAGGTCGTTGGCTTCGTTATCGAAGGTCGAGGTGAAGACCAGCACCTTGCCCTCGCCGATCTGGCGTTCAAGGACGAGAGGGGTCTGGTCGTTGAGGCGGGCGAGGACGCGCGATTTGGCGGGCGTGACGCGGATGGCCTGGTAAAATTTCACGCCTAAAAACCGTTCGACGCTGCGGAGCGCGGGGTGCCCCGAGTCGATTTCCGCAACGTTCAGAAAGCGGTCGCCCTCGCGACCAGCGTAAGACGCGGCTTCGATGGAATCGTCGGTAAGCGGGACTTTCGGCTGCACAGCCGAGGTCCGGCCGAGTGAGATCAGGACGGAGCCGCCGGCGCTGACGTATTTTCTTAACCCGTCCTCGAAGGTGGTCGAGAGAGCGCCGACGTCGTTCAGGACAACGAAAGAGTAATGAGAGAGCTGCTGGTTGCTGGCAACCTCAGGGCGCACGACTTCCATTTGAAACGCGGCGTCGCCGGCGGAATCGAGAGCGGCGCGGTAGTAGAGAGGCGCGTGGCCGTGGCGGCCATCGTCGACGAAGAGGATTTTGCGCGGATCGGTGCGCTCGACGGCGAAGTAGAAACGGTCGTCGGCGGGCAGCGTGTCGCCGCCCTCAACACGCACTTCGCCGCGGCTGAAACCGTAGGGCGCGTCTAGGCCGAGAAACTCCACTTGCGCGCGACCCCCGGTAGGAAGGTCGACGGTTTTCGTTTGCAGGACTTTATTGTTGAGCACCAGCGAGACGTTTTTCTTCGATGATTCGACCTTGTCTTCGGGCGTGGCGAAGCTGGCGATGGTGGCCTGGACGCGGACTTTTTTCGGATCGAAGATGCGGGCGGGGGCGACTACGTTTTCGACGGTTACGTTGGTGGCTGGTTTTCCGATCTGATGAAACACCAGCGTGGTCGATGCATCGAGACGCAGATCGGCGAAGCCCGGAGGGAGCGCGTTTTTTTGCAGATCGCTGACCAGGTGCACTTCGAGCGGCAGATGGGTGGATTCGGAAAGAGTGCGGATGTAGCGGGCGAGTTCGCCGAACGACGCGCGGCTATCGCCTGGTTGAATCGAGTCGACGGCGACGCGAAGTTCGTTGGGGTCGGAGATGAGCTGCGTCAGGGCCTGCACGGTGCCGCCGAGCGCGAGCACTTGCGCCCGATCGCCGGGCTTGAGGCTGGAGATGAGGGAGCGGGTCTCGTCCTTGGCCTTCGAAAGATGGTCCGCGGCGCGCATGCTGAAGGAACGATCGACGGCGATCACCAGCACCTTGTTACCGCTGATCGACGCGGGGTCGCGCTTGATGAACGGGTTGGCGAACAGGAGCGCGAGCAGGAGCAGCATCAGCGCTCTGAGGGTGAAGAGAAGGATGTGTTCCAGGCGGCGGTGCTTCACCGAACTCATTTCGCGCTTTTCGAAAAACATGAGCGAGGGGAACAGGCGCGGGTCGGTTTTGTGGCGCTTTAACAGGTGAATCCAGATCGGCAGGCCTACTGCCGCGACCCCTGCGAGAAACCAGGGCGCGAGGAAACCCATTTTAGAGCTTCCCCTTGCGGATGGCGAGATATTCGCGGAGAGCGTCGTCCAGCGGGCGGCTGGTGTCGATCAGGAAATAATCGATGCCGGCCGCTTGCGAGCGTGTTTTGATGTCCTCGATGTGGGCCTGGATTTTTGCCGGATATTCGTGAGCGACGTAATCGGGCGAGACTTCGAGGGTGTAGCCGGTTTCGAGATCTTCAAGCAGCACGGGATGCTTCAACTGGGGCCGCAGTTCTTCAGGGTCCAGGAGATGGAATAGAATCAGCTCCGTTCCGCGAAAGCGCAGGGGCGCAACGGCCTTCACGATTTTTTCGGGTGACTCCCAGAAGTCGGAAATCGCCGCGACGATGCCTCGTCGGCGATGGAACTCCATCACGTGTCTAAAAGGATGGGCGAAATCCGTGCGAACGCCGGTTTTGGCGCTTTCAATGGCGTGAAGAATGCGGGCGAGCTGACCTTGTCGCGTGGACGGCGGCACGAAGTTGCGAACGTCGTCGTCGAAAATAATGATGCCGGCGGCGTCGCGCTGGCCGTGGGCCATATAGGCGAGGCAGGCGGCTAGAAATTTTGCGTACTCCACTTTTTCCGTGCCGTGGGAGCCGAACTTCATGGAGCGGCTCATGTCCAGAAGGATGGTCACCTGGCAGTTGGTCTCGCCCCGGTACCGCTTGAGGAACATTTTCTCGGTGCGCGCGTAGACGTTCCAATCGACGTGGCGGAGGTCGTCGCCGGGCGAATAGGCGCGGTATTCGGCAAACTCCTGGCTGAATCCGAAATCGGGCGAGCGATGGAGACCCGCGACGAAGCCGTCGACCACGGTTTTTGCGACCAGGTCGAGCCCGGAGATGCCGCCGAGGATTTTCGGATCTAGGAAGCGTTGCAACATGCGCTTATGCTTTCGGAGCGGGCATCGCCTCCAGCAGCTTTAGCAGGATGTCGTCGGTGGTGAGGCGGTCGGATTCGGCCTGGAAGTTCAGCAGCACGCGATGGCGGAGGATGGGGCGCATCAGCGTGGAGACGTCTTCGTAAGTCACGTGGTAGCGCTTATGCACGAGCGCGCGAGCCTTCGCGGCCAAGACTAAGAATTGCGCGGCGCGGACGCTGGCGCCGAAGTTTACGTACTTTTTCACGAAGTCGGGCGCGGAGGGATCGCTGGAACGCGTGGCGCGGACCAGGTTCACGGCGTAGCGGGCGACCGAATCGGCGATGGGAACCATGCGCACGACCTGCTGAAAATCGATGATCTCTTCGGCGTTGGTCACGGGCACGACTTTCGCCAGGTGCGTGGTGGTGGTGAGGTCCAGCACTTTTAATTCGTCGTTGGCGGAGAGGTAGTCGAGGAGGGTGTTAAAGATGAAGCGGTCGAGCTGGGCTTCGGGCAGAGGGTAGGTGCCTTCGAGCTCGATGGGGTTCTGCGTGGCCAGAACAAAGAAGGGCGCGCTGATGATGTGCTGGTTGCCGCGCACGGTGCAGGAGCGTTCCTGCATGGCTTCGAGCAGCGCCGACTGCGTCTTGGGTGGAGTGCGGTTGATTTCGTCGGCCAGCAGCACGTTCGAGAAAATCGGGCCGGGGACGAAGGTCCAGCTGCGATGGCCGGTGACGGAGTCCTCTTCAATGATGTCGGTGCCGGTGATGTCGGAAGGCATCAGGTCCGGGGTGAACTGGATGCGGCGGAAGTTGAGGCCCAACGCGTCCGAGAGCGTGCGCACCAGCAGCGTCTTCGCGGTGCCGGGAAGTCCGGTGATGAGGCAGTGGCCGCCGACGAAGAGCGCGATCAGAACCTGCTCGATCACTTCTTCCTGGCCGACAATCACCTTGCGAACTTCGGCAACGATGTCGGCATGAACCTTCTGAAAGCGGTTGATCCGCACCTGCAGTTCGGCGGAATCGGGAGAGGTAAGGGGAGTGGTGGACATTATTGAATTTTTCTATTGTTTCACGTTCAGTTCGAGCAATAACTTTTGGGCCGGTTTAAAATTGGGAGCGGCTTCGAGCGAAGACAACACTTCGTCCTTGGCTTCTTCGATGCGATTGGCCTGCTTCAGGGCGCGCGCCAGCTCATAATGCGCGCCAGCCGGATCGATGGGAGGCATCGCGACGAGGGCGGTATATTCGCGGACGGCCGCGGTTGGGTTGTTCAAGTCGAGATAAAGGGCGCCGAGACGCTTGTGCAACTCCTCGTCCTTGGGGAAAATCAGGTTGAGGCGTTCGAGCGTGGCGGCGGCTTCCTTTTTCTGCCCGGCGTCGGATTGGAGCTGCGCCAGCTCTTTCAGCGTCGCCGGATTGCGGCCGCCGATTTTGCTGTAGCGAGCGAGTTCGGCCATTTGTTTGTCTTTTTCGCCCTTGGCCTTGTACGCGTCGGCCAGGAACTCGTAGACCGAGGCGGCTTCGACGTACTCCGGATAGAGATCGCGGACGCGGACGCCTTCGCGGATCACGTCGTCCCACTGCTTTTCCTTGGCGAAGTCGGAAATTTTCTTGATGGTTTTTTTCCACTCGTCGAAGCCGTCGACGGTGCGCTTGGTCTGCGCCTCGATCCACGCTAGGAACTGGCGATCGAACTCTTCGGGCTTCATTTTGAATTCGAGCTCGATCACTTCGCGGGTGGGCTTCAACTCGGCGTAATCGTGAACCATTGCGATCAGTTTGTCGTAGCCCCACTTCTCCGCGATAAAATTGCATATTTTGCCGGCCTGAAAGTACGAGACGATGACTTGCGCCGGATACGCCGGATGAATGAAGCCCCGGTCGATGTCGGAGATCGAAAGGAGTTTGTGAGTGCGAATCGCTTCGATGGCATCGGGGTCGAGGCGATCGCCCCAGTCGGGCGAAGCGGCGGTTTCTTCGTACACCGCGAGGCCTTCAGTGAACCAGCGCGGGACGCGGCTGTGGGTCATGTTGAGGACGTAGACGTGACTAAGCTCGTGCCACAGAGTGCTGTCCCAGTGGAACGTTCCGGGCTTGCGCGAGTTGGGCGAATCCATGGCCACGACGGAATCGAAGGTCACGCCGAGGGCGCCTAATCCGGGCATGCCCATGGTGCGGACTTCGAAATCGGGATGATCGGGATATACTTCGAGCTGCACCGGGCCCTGGATCTTGTACTTGTATTTCTTTTCGTAGGTGGCCATCGCGCGGTCTAGCTCCGCCTGAAAATAGGGGCGCAAGAGGGCCGATTCTTTCTTGCCGAGCTTGAGGACGGTGGTGGGCGTGCGAAACGTGTCGAAGTTTTTGTAGCTGTCCATCAGCGTGAGGGTGTTCTTCGTCTCATCGCTCTGATAGCCGGCGTTCCAGGCCTGTTCCATCAGCGCGCGGGCCTCGTCTTCGCGGGCCAGGCGCATCAGGTTCAGGGCCAGAGCGCTGCGCGCCTTCTGCAGATTCGGATCGAGTTCCAGCGCCTTGCGATAATAGGCGATGCCTTCCTCATAGCGGCGGTTGATGACAAAAAAATGGCCGGCGATATCGTAAGCCTCGCCGTAGTGGGGATTGATTTTGAGAATTTTCGCGAGCCAGGGCGAATCTTTTTTATCGGCCAGCCAGTCGATGGTGGCGAGAATCGCCATAGCGTCCAGGGCATCGGGCGTGATGTCGAGAGCCTTCTTGGCTTCTTCGCCGGCCTTGGCTTCGTTATTGTCTTCGAGCGCGACGCGGGCCAGCACTTCCTGCGCGTGATACAGCCTGGGGTCGAGCGTCAGCGCGCGACGGGCGAACTCGATGGCCTTGGCGGAATAACCGTCGGCGGCCACTTGCGCAAGGCCTTCGTAAGCCGGCGCGTATTTTTCGTCGAGGGCAGCGGCGTCGGAAAAACAATCGGACGCGATGCTGGGTTGCCAGTGGTCGAGATAGAGGTAACCCCAGCGGACCAGAGGCGCGGGATCTTTCGGCTTGGCTTTCACGGCGTCGCGGAACAGGTCGTTGGCAGTTTTGTAATTTCCGATTCTCCAATAGCCTTCGGCCTGGACGGCCAGGTCTTTGGAGTGGGTCAGATTTTGATAACAGGCGGCGGCGCCCGGGTTGCCATGATGGCGCAACTGTTCGCAGGGCTCGACTGCGGCCGGGATTTGGGCCAGCAGGGGGAGAGCGATTAGCGTCAAGACAAGCGTCAAGAGAGTCTCGACGCGGCACGCCCTGGGCGTGCGCCACAAGCGGCTCCAAAAACTTCGTGTGTACGGCGGAGGGGGCACTATTTATCCAGCTCCGCTTGGGTTCTCGCCAGTTCCAGGATGAACACCTGGAGCTGTTGGCGATATTCCTGCACGGCCATTGATGCTTTGCGATATTTCAGATCGTCGATGGAGGCTTCGAGCTCTTCCTTTTTCTTGAGCAGCATCAGCTTTGCCGGGTCGCGGATCTGCGCCGCGGTCGCACCCAGATGGAGCAGGGCGAAGCGTTGCGCGGTCAGTCCTTCGCCGTTTTCGGGCGAGGGAAGTTTTACGCCATCGCCCTTGCCGGCGTCCTCGATGAGAGCGTGCTCGGTGGCGAGACGCTTCTGCGTTTCGTAGAACTTGGCGGTTTTCTCTTCGGCGTAGCGGAACACTTCGAGCGCGGTGACGATTTCGTTCTTGTCGGAATCTGACGCCGGATCGCGCATGCCTTCGATCCAATAGCGGGGGAATACAGTTGCGTTTTTCTCGGTGCCCGCTTTGGTGGCCGTGACGACGACGCGCTTTGGTTTTTCGAGTGCCTGGAGAGACCCGCCGCTTGCGCTGGTCATATTGACGATCAACTGGTGCGCAGGGATCTTGTCGAGCAGCCCTGCCAGTTCCGCCGCCGTCAGGTCCGGGCCGGGCAGATTAAATTTATAGTCGAATTCGTCGTAGGTGCCGTGGCCGATCATCATCAGGATGAACGAGTCGTCGGGCTTGGCTTGCTTGGCGACATCGCGCAGATAGGCTTCGACGTTGGCTTTCGTGGCTTCGGGGCCGTGGAGGGTTTTGATTTTGGAATGAGGCTCCACTTCGTGGAGGAGTTTATCGAGCTCTTTGGCCCAGCCGCTGAAACGCTGGTCGTACTCGGGTTCGCCGCCGAGGCCGGCGACGGTGAGGTAAAAGGTGTCGGCGTGAAGTGACGCGGCGAGCATCAAAAACAAGAACGGACGCCGGCTGAAGCTGACGCTGCAAGCTGAAGCTCGCGCCACCAGGAATTTCATATGACACCCCATTTGCGGCGCAGGAGCCATTCACCGGAGCGCAGCATTAACAGCAGGAGGAAAATTACCGGCATGTCCCACAGGTCGCGCGTTTCGCGCACGGTAATGCCTGCTTCGGAATAACTGATGTCTTTGCCCAACTTTTTTGCATCTTCGGGCTTGTAATAACGGCCTCCGGTTTCGGACGACAATTTTTCCAGCAATTCGCGATTCTGTTCCACATGGAAATTTTCGGCTACGCCGTCGTCGCGCTTGAATGAGATCACATCGCGGCCCAGATCCTCGACGCCGCGGTGGGCGCTGACTTCGACCACGTAGGAACCGGGCTTGGGGACGGTCCAGTCGGCGGTGTAGACGCCTGCGTCCAGAGCGTCGGGACGCATCGAAACTGTCTCGGTTACTCCGTCGCCCAAAATGTGAGCTTCCACTGTGGCGTCGGCGGCGGGAAGAAACGCTTTGTCGCGGACGTCGGCGCGGAGTTTTAGAGAAGACTCGTCGTTGAGCATCTGGCGCGGGGTGGAGACCATCAGGCGGCGAGGGGTATCGTTCACCAGCCAGCGAAGGAGCTGTGAGTAAAACATTTCATGACTCTTATCGGCGACCGGTTGCAGCATCTGCCAGCGCCAGCTTCCGGCGGTGGCGAAGACGGCGGTGCGGCCCCGGCCGTAGTTCTGAATCGTCAACAAGGGCAGGCGCCCGACCGAGGTGGGGACGGCGTCGACCAGCACCACGGCGCCTGGTTTGGGCTGGCCCGCGTCCTGAAAATTCATCAGGTAGGGGAGTTTCTTCCATCGCTCGACGTTTTTCTCTGGATCCTCTTCGAGGCGCGTAATCAGGCTGTCGCGGCCTTGGGCGGTCAGCTCGGTAGTCGCGGGATCGCGCACGAAGGTGTTTTTGCGATCCGGGAGTTTCACCGGCAGCACGTCGTTCAGGACGCTGCGGGCGTAACCTCCATCGGAGAGCGAATCGCGGCCGCCCAGAAATAGCAGGCCTCCCCCGCGTCGGTCGACGAAATCCTTGATCATCTGCTGCTGCGTCGCGGTGAAGTAGGGCGCGTCGACCGAGCCCAGGATCAGGCCATCGAACTCGAACAGATCGTCGATCTTCGTCGGGAAGCCTTCCTTGATTTTCTTGATCTCTTCCGCATCTTCATCCTGAACGTAAATCTTGTTCTGAGTTGTGCGAAGAATGGTCGCCAGGTGGATGCTCTTGTCGTCCTCCACGGCGCGGCGCAGAAATTTGAACTCCCAGCGAGGCTCGCCTTCCATATAGAGGATACGCGGCGTCCGTTTGTCGACGTTGACCAGGCGGGTGAGTTTGTTGTTGCGCTGATTTTCTTCGCCCGAAAGAGGATCGATGGTCACGTCGATGGCTTTCACGCCCACCGGGCCGGCATTAAAAAGAATGTTTTCGGTTTGTTCCACGCCATCCGCCTTAAAGGTGATGTCGTGAGAAGCGAGAACCTTTCCGGCGTCTTTGATCAGGACCTTCGATTTCTGGCCGGCGTAGCCGTGCTGATGGAAGGTCACGGTCGCCGACAAACGCGAATCGGGAAGCGCGCGGGGAGGGGTCTCGGCTCCGGTCAGTTCCACGTCGTGCGTCATTTTTTCGCGGCCGAAGCCGATGGTGTGGACGGGAATGCGCTGGCGGCGCACTTCGGAGATGGTTTCGAGATCGATGCCGCCGGAGTTATCGGCGCCGTCGCTCAACAGGACCACTGCCCCGATGGGCAGGCTTGCGGCGTCGGCGACCACTTGTTTGAGACCGTCGCCGATGTGCGTCGCGGTGCCGGAGGCGGTCAGTTTGTCGAGTCCTCCTTTGTCGTAGGCGTCCAGACGGGTCAGGCTGCGGCCCAAGGTATCGCTCAGTTTGTAGAGGCGAACTTGAAACTTCTCCTGTAACTGTTTGACGAGTCCGCTGTTCAGCAAGTTGACGGCGGCGTTTTTGCGCGAGCCGCCGCCGGAGTCGTCGACGGCCATGCTGGAGGAATCGTCCACCACGACGGCGACAATGTTCTGCTGCGGGCGGAGCGTGGCGACGCTCAAAGCCGGGTGCCAGATCATGAGCAGGAGCAGGCTCGCGAGCAGCGTCTGCAACAGCCACACCACGGCTGACCGGCCGCCTTTCACGCGCGCGGTGGTCGAACGGCCGATGAACCAGGCCAGTGCCCCGCCCGCCGCCAGAATCGCCAGGCCGAGCAGCCATAAAGGCCAGCCTCCGGCGAGCACAAGGGTACCTTTCGAAAAAACCGACGCCGGGTACTTGAAGAAAAATTCAAACATTAGTGAGACAAGTCGTAGACAAAATAGTTCATGGCAATTCTATATGCCAGCGACGCGAAACGCTCCGGATACGCCGGATCGTCCGAGTTTTCCCAGGCATCGCCCAGGTCCATATTGTGACAGATTGCCACCATGACGCGGCCCTTGTCATCGTAAATCCCTTCCCAGCGTGGGATGTATCCGTCGTACTCATACAAGTGGTGCGGAGGGTATGTCCATTGCATCCCTGGGACCTGAAAACGATCCTCCAGATCATATAAGACGTGGAAGATGGGATCTTTGTTATCCAAATCCACAACCGGGCGGTCGGGAAAGACTTTTTTCATGCCGGCCATGAAGTTTTCCCACTCCACCGTGCCGTGAAAATCGTCGCACATGAAGAAACCGCCGCGCAGGAGATACTCGCGCAGTTGCTTGGCCTCGGCGTCGGACAGATTCCAGTAGCCGACTTCGACTGCGTACATGAACGGCCAGTTGTAGACGTCGTCTTCGCCATCGAGGTCGACCGGCTGTTCGACGGACTTGGTGTCGATGCGGGTGAGGCGGCGCACACCTTCGAGCAGGTGGCGGTCGGAGCGCGGATAGTCGACGGTCCAGCGATTGTAGCCGTCGGGGACGCCGTGAACGTTGACGAAGGAATGATATCTGAGGCGCGCGCGCGTCCAATCGTGCTTGTCGAGGTAGTCGGTGGGAACGGGGAAGTTGTTGTATTCGTAGCCGGGGTATTCCTTGAATTCGCGCGGCAGGACGAGCTGCTGTCGCTGGGCGAGGAGCAGGCCACAAGTGGTTACAAGCAGGAGCACGGCGGCGATACGGCAGGGCATGGCCCTGCCCCCCGAGTGAAGAGTTTTGAAGTTTTCGGCGCGGTCCTTCATCAGTGAGTCAGATCGTACACGAAATAATTCATCCCGATGCGGTATGCCAGCGACGACCACCTTTCTTCATATTTCGGATCGTCCGAGTTTTCCCAGCCATCGCCCAGGTCCATGTTGTGGCAGATAGCGACCATCACGCGGCCCTTGTCGTCGCGGATGCAGCGCCAGTGCGGCACCTTACCGGTTTCGCCCTTCTCATACGTGATGTGAAAGCGCCAGTAGTTGTCCGAACCGGGGACCTGGAACCGGTCCACTAAATCGAACAGGGTGTGAAAAATCGGATCGTTATCGGGAATGTCTTCAATCTCGCGGTCGGGAAACACCTTGCCCATGCTGCGCGTGAACATGTCCCATTCGTTCAAAGGCTGAGGCATGTCGCGGCTCTGGTAGAGCTCCGATCCGTGGAAGTCGTCGCACATGAAAAAGCCGCCGCGCAGCAGGTACTCGCGCATCTGCTTGGCTTCGTCGTCGGTGAGCGCCCAGTGGCCGACCTCGACGCCGTAGAGCACGGGCCAGTTATATACATCGTCGGAGCCGTCGAGCGAGACGACTTGTTCGACGGACTTGGTATCGATACGCGTCAGGCGGCGCACGCCGGCCAGCAGATGGCGGTCGGAGCGCGGAAAATCCATGGTCCAGTAACCGGGGAACGAAGGCCCGTAATAAGAACGGTTCGGATAGCCGGTGATGTCCGAATAACGCAGGCGCGCGCGGGTCCACTCATGCTTGTCCTGGTAGTCGCCGGGCAGGGCAAAATCGACGTATTCGATCGCGGGCCATTCCTTGAAAGGCTTCTGCGCACGGAGCACGCTCCAGGCGGCCAATCCTAAGAATCCCACGGCAAAAGCTGTGCGGAGGCGCATCGGGCGAGTTCTGTCTTCAGAGTATCAGACTCAGCCAAATGGAATGTGTTAGCCGAGGGCCGCCTGGTGCTACACAATTCAGCCCCATGCGTCAGCTTGGGGTTTGCACCGAGAACCGCAACGACCCCAAGCTGACGCATGGGGCTGGGCGGCGGTCGCGGCACTTAGGAGGCTGCGGCCGAGAACCCGTAAATTACTCTTCGGGCGCGTTCGTTCCGGTCGGCTTGGTCCAGGTGCCGGCGTTTCGGGTCGTCTTCCAGATATCGTCGCCCCACCAGGTGCTGCCGGCCTTGGGAGGAGTAGCCTTGTCGGCTGCATCGTTTTTCACGACCGGGGTATTGCTGGCCGTCGTCGCCGGCGTGGGCGCGGGCGCTCTTTCCTGCTTTACGGGCGCGGCTTCTGGAGTCGAAGGGGGAGTGGCGGAGGCGACTTCAGTGGTCTCCTTGGCGCTCCGGTGATCCTGAATTGCGGCGAGCACGACCGGTGCTGATGCCTGCGCCAGTTCGAGGGTCATGGTCTTGTCCTCGCCCTCTTCGCTCTTGAATTCGACGGTTAGGAACTGGGTTTCAGTCTTCTTGTGACGGGCCCACACTTTGTAAATGGGAGCGCCGTGGGAGATTTCGCGGGTGGCACCCAGTTCGGAACGCGTTATGGCGGCGTAAGGAACCGAGACGGTGGCCAGCCCGGTGCGGAAAGACATCGCCTTTTCGTCGGAGAACATCAGCGTACCGCCGGTGTTAGGAGAGACACCGGCGATATTGCCGTCCACGTAGGTCGTCGTTTCGGCGCGCGAAGCGGCGAACGCCGTGGCGGAGCAAACCAGAGCAAAGGAGAGGAGGTACTTCATGGAGAGTACATCGTCGGGGGGTACCAAAAGCTTTAGGGTACTCCCGAAAAGCATTGAGACGAGTCTCGAGGCGGCACGCGGATGGCGTGCGCCACAATCCCGGCCCTGACGGGACGGGGTTTTAACCCCTGGCGTCAGCCAGGGGACTTGGCGATAACGATATCACCGGGACAGCTTGCTAGCAGGCTAGAGCGTGTACAGCGCGTAGTGGATCTGCCACTTCCTCTGCTGCTTGGGGGCGACCGAGACGTGGATATAAGGTTCCGGACAGGCGACCGTGCGAATCGACCAGAAATACAGCTTGGTGAGCGGTTGATCGCCCGTAATATGAACACCGGCTTGGGCTTTGTGGTTCTCGATGCGCATGTCGAACAGGCCGAATCCGCTTAAATCGGCTGCCACGGTCTCGCCGGTTTGCAATTCCTTGGTGTAGCGGATTTCGTCGCCCTGAATTTCGCCGCCGTTGGCGAAGGGTTTGTCGGGTTTTGGGGTCCAGGCGAATTTGACGGCCATATCGGGGCCGACTACTTCTTTATCGATTACAAAGAAGTTGTGATTGTAAACCACTGTATCAATGGGCTTTGCGCCTGTGTTCCTGAGCGCGTGGACGATGGTAAAACCGGTTTTGTCGAGATGGATGGTCTTCTTGTAGTCGTAGCCGTATCCGGCGGCGCTGATCTGATGGCCGAACTCGATCCAGTCCTTGCCCTTGCGGAGGGTGCGCTTGCCCGGGTCGACGATTTCGTAGGTTTCGAAGCGGCGGTAGGCTTTTTCGTCGGGCTTGCGGACGGAGCCGACGCCGATGCGGACGAAGGTTTCGCCGGGTTTCGCGTCGGCATAGCCCAGGCCGGCGTCGTTGGAGAGGAACTCCTCGACCGGTCCGGTGATGGCGTCGTGGATTTTCGGATCGTGTTTGGGATACCAGACGCCGAAATACTCGTGGTTCTTGTAGGTGAGACTCGCGATGATGCCGGACCAGTCGAAGCGGGTGCCCCGGTAGGAGCCCTTTTCGGCGTCGGGGAGCATAAGCCTGGCGGTGACGGCGCCGTTCGAGATGATCGCGTCGGGGAAATCGGCGGCAAGGAGGAGCAGCAGCGCGGGGATCATCCGTGGAGTTTCCTGAAATTGGCGAGGCACTTCTCGGCGGTTTCGAGCGCGGGCAGGCTGTAGCCTTCCTGCTCGATCAGGTAATATTCGATGCCTCCGGTTTTTTCAGCGGCCGCGAAGATCGGCTTCCAGGGGACGTCGCCTTCGCCGAACAGGACTTTGTAGCCTTTGTCGGCGGCCCAGTCCTTGCAGTGCATAGAACGGATGCGGCCGGGGTTCTGATTGATCCACGCGACAGGGTCGGATTTAGCTTCGACGCAGGTGCCGACGTCGAACTGGAGGATCACGTCCTTGTGCGTGTTCTTGGCGAGGATGTCCATAGGACGCCGTTTGTCTTCGAGCGGAGTGAACTCGAGTTGATGGTTGTGGTAACCGGGGCGAAGACCGACGGATTTCCAGGTATCGGCGGCGTGGTCTAGGGTTTCGGCGACCGTGGCCCAGTCGGAGGCGGTTTTGGCGCCGCCGGAACTGGCCATGACGACGTATTTCGCGCCGAGGATTTTGTTCAGGTCGGCGGTTTTCTGAAGATTCTCGGGGGTGAAGTTCTTCGCGTCGTTGTGGGTGGACAGGCACTTTATCCCAAGATCATCAAGAAGCTTGCGCATGTCCTTGGTCTGATCGGCGGTCCAGGCGTAGTAGGGCGAGAAGAACTCGACCACTTCGTAGCCCATTTTGGCGACGGCGCGGACGGTGCCATTGAGGTCCGCTTTCAGTTCGTTGCGGACGGAGTAGAGTTCGAGGCCTACGGGAATTTTCTTTGCGCTAAAGGCGAGGGGCGAGGTAGCGGCCATGGCGAGTACGGAACGTCGACTGAGAGTGTCCATTTGAGATCGATGGTAGCGCAGACGGCCCTGGCATGCATCGACGCCCTCGAACGTCAGCGAAGTCGACTCTTGTGGGGCCGACAATCTTGGCGGCAGCCTGCCTTTCAGCAGGCTTTTCGAGCATAAACAAAGAGCCGCCTGAAGGACGGCTGCCGCCAAGATTGTCGGCCCCACAAGGTTAGAGTCGGCGCGGCAGCCTGATGGTTAGTCGGATTCTACCGAAGTCGATTCCGGCATGGGGAGTTTGTCGTGATCTCCCGCGATCCACACGTAGAGCGAGGGGAGCAGGTAGACGCTCATGACCAGCGCGCCCATCAGTCCGCCGACTATGACGATGGCGAAGGGGCGTTGGGAATCGGAGCCGATGCCGTGCGAGGTGGCGGCGGGCAACAGGCCCAGCGATGCGACCAGCATGGTCATCAGGATGGGGCGCAGGCGTTCGATGGCCCCTCTTTGGGCCGCTTCCAGCACATTGAGTCCGCGGGAGCGCAATTGGTTGATGTATTCCACCATGATGACGCCGGTTTGCACCGAGACGCCGAACAGGGCCAGGAATCCGACGCCCGACGACACGCTGAAGTTTACTCCGGATAGATACAGAGCGATCACTCCGCCGACCGGCGCCATCGCCACGTTGGCGAGAACCAGCAGCGACCACTTCATGGACCCGAACATTAAATAAAGGATGAAAAAGATCAGCAGCAGCGTGAGTGGAATGATGATGGCGAGGCGTTTTTGCGCGCGCTGGGCGCTCTCATATTCTCCGGCCCAGGTGAGGCTGTAGCCGACCGGCAGTTTGACGTCTCGCTCCACCGTTTTGATGGCTTGTTCGACGGCGCCTCCCAGATCGCGCCCGCGCACGCGATACTTGATGGCGACGTAGCGCGAGCTTCCCTCGCGATAGATTTGAGACGCGCCGTCGGCGACGTTTACCGTGCAGAGCTGGGCCAGCGAGACCCGCTCACCCGATGGCGCGACCATGCGGATATTCTCGATGGCTTCCTTGGTGTCGCGATAGGCGGCCTGATAGCGGATGACCAGGTCGTAACGCTGATCGCCTTGCAGTACCTGTCCCACGGCATTGCCGCCGACAGCGGTCTGGATCGCGTCCTGCACATCGGCGACGTTAATCTGGTAGCGGGCGGCCTTCTTGCGGTCGACAACCAGATTCAGATTCGGCTGGCCGAGGACGCGGAACATGCCTACGTCCTGCACGCCGGGAATGGTTCGCATGACTTCGACGATCTTGTCGCCGCGCTCTTCGAGGACCTTCAAATCGTCGCCGTAGATTTTGATCGCGAGCTCGCCTTTCACGCCGCTGACGGCTTCCTCCATGTTGTCGGCGATGGGCTGGGAGAAATTCCAGATGACGCCGGGGATTTTATCGAGCTCACGGCCCATGGCGCTGATAAGGGCCTCCTTGTCCTGATGGAACACTCCACGCCATTCCTCGCGCGGTTTCAAGTCCACAAAATACTCGGTGTTCGAGAAACCCGTGGTGTCGGTGCCATCGTCGGGGCGGCCTACCTGGCTGGTGGCGACTTTGACTTCGGGAAACGAAGCCAGGATCACGCGGACGCTGTTGGCGAGGCGCATGCCTTCGGTGGGTCCGGTGCTGGGCGCGAGAGTGCCGCGAACCCACACCGCACCTTCGTCCAGATGGGGCAGAAACTCGCTGCCCACATGGGAGGCCAGCCAGAGAGTTCCGGCGAGACAGAGCAGACCCAGACCCGCGGTGATGTAGCGCCAGCGAATGGCGCGGGCGAGCGTATAGGTGTAAAAGCGCGTGATGACCGACATCAGCGGGTTATGCCATTCGCGCGTGCCCTTCGGATATAGAAAACTGGCCAGAACAGGCGCCAGCAACATCGAAAAAATCAGGCCCCCGGCCAGCGCGAACGCGACGGTCCACGCCATCGGCTTGAACAGGCGTCCCTCCACGCGTTGCAGGGTGAAGATGGGAATGTAGGCGGTAATGATGATGCCGATCGAATAAAATACGGGCCTTTGGACTTCGTGGGCAGCCTCGGAAATCTGCTCCCGCGGAGGTTTTCCGGCCGCGGCGCGATGGCCGAGATGGCGTATGATATTTTCCACCATCACTACAGCGCCTTCGACGACCATGCCGAAATCGAGCGCGCCGAGCGAGAGCAGGTTCGCCGGAATTCCCTTGAGCTTCAGGCAGGTCGCGGCGAACAGGAGCGCGAAGGGGATGGTTAGCGAAACGATAAAGGCTCCACGCACGTTGCCCAGGAAGACGAACAGCACGATCGCAACAAGGATAATTCCCTCGGTCAGGTTGTGCATGACGGTGTGCGTGGTGAGATGCACCAGGTCGCTGCGGTCGAGAAACGGAACGATGGTGATGCCGGGAGGCAGCAGGCCGGGGTGGCCGTCCGTTCCGTTGAGTTGTTTTACTTTCTCGTGGATCGCTTCGAGCGTGGAATCGCCCTCGGCGCCTTTCTTGAGCAAGACGATTCCTTCGATGACATCGTCGTTGTCCAGGATGTGGCCGTCAAGTTTGTGAATCGCCTTGCCGTTGCGGCCGAGGCGGATTTTCGGGCCCTGCGCCACGACGGCGATGTCCGAGATTCGAATCGGCGTGCCGCCCTTGGTGGTGACGACGGTCTCCTGAATATCCTGCACCGTTTTCACCAGGCCGACGGCGCGCACGTTGACCTGCTGCAATCCGGATTCGATGAAGCTGCCGCCGGCGTTGACGTTGTTGTTGGTCAGCGATTGCTCAACTTGCTGAAGGGTGATGCCGTACTGGATCAGCTTGTTCGGATCGAGGCGAACCTGGTATTCGCGAGTGATGCCACCGAGGCTCGACACGTCGACGACATTGGGAACGGATTTGAATTGTTTTTCGATGAACCAGTCTTCGAGAGACTTCAAATCCATGGCGTCGTAGCGGGGGTTGGTGCTGTGCAGGGTATAGAAGTAGATTTGTCCGACGGGGCTCCAATCGGTTCCCATTTGCGGCTGCACGCCTTGCGGGAGCGTGACCTGGGCGAGCCGTTCGAGCACCTTGGCCCGGTTCCAATCGTTCTCCGATTCATCGTCGAAGACCATGGTGACGCTCGACAGGCCGAACAAGGAGGTGGAACGAAGGGAGGCCAGGTGCGGAATACCGTTCATCGCGATTTCGAGCGGGACGGTGACTTGCTGCTCCACCTCCTCGGCGGCGCGGCCGGGCCACTGGGTGATCACCTGGACGTAGTTATTGGCGACGTCGGGGTAGGCTTCTACGGGCAGGCTGCGGAAGGAGATGATGCCCCAGATGAACAGGAGCACGGCCATGGCCAGGACGAGTACGCGGTTGTTAAGGGCAAAGTCGACGAGCGCGTTGATCATCGAGAACCCAAAACCCGATTGAACCTGGCACCCGGACGCTTCGAGGCAGTCCGATTGGTCATTAGGACTGATGGTAACGCATCGACACTTGTCGAGAGCTCAGCATGCGTCGAGACGAGTCTCGACGCGGCACGCACGAGTGCGTACGCCACCAGGTGGCGCGAGCTTTTAGCTTGCACCGTCGGCTTCAGCCGGCGTATTCGGTGTTCGACATTAGCTGGAAGCTAAAGCGTGCGCCACGTCTTGGACCCTAATCAGTCTCGACAAAATCGGTTTCCGCCATGGGGAGCTTGTCGTGGTCGCCGGCGATCCAGACGTAGAGAGTCGGCAGGAGGTAGATGCTCATCAGGAGCGCGCCGAGCAGGCCGCCAACAATGACAATGGCGAAGGGGCGTTGCGAATCCGAGCCGATGCCGTGTGATGTGGCGGCGGGCAGAAGGCCAAGGGTCGCGACCAGCATGGTCATCATGATGGGGCGGAGACGGAGGATGGCTCCCTGTTCCGCGGCTTCAATGATCGTATGGCCGCGGGCACGCATCTGATTGATGTACTCCACCATGATGACGCCGGTTTGGACCGAAACGCCGAACAGGGCCAGGAACCCGACGCCCGAAGACACGCTGAAGTTCACGCCGGTGAGATAGAGGGCCACGATGCCTCCGATGGGGGCGACGGCGACGTTGGCGAAAATCAACAGCGACCACTTCATCGAGGAAAACATGGTGTAGAGGATGAAGAAAATCAGGAGCAGCGTCAGAGGAATGATGATCATCAGGCGGCGCTGGGCGCGGACCTGGCTTTCATACTCGCCGGCCCAGTCGATGTGGTAGCTGGTGGGCAGCTTGACATTGTCCTCGACCTTCTTCATGGCTTCCTGCACCGCGCCGCCGAGGTCGCGGCCGCGAACGCTGTACTTGATGGCGATGTAGCGCGAGTTTTCCTCGCGCGAGATCTGCGACGCGCCGTCGGAGATTTCGATATTGCAGAGCTGGGCCAGGGACACTCGTTCACCGGACGGCGAGACGAGGCGGATGTTGGCGATGGCCTCCTTCGAATCGCGGAACGGCGGTAGATAGCGGAGCACCAGATCGTAGCGCTGCTCGCCTTGCAGTACCTGCGTGAGGGCGTTGCCGCCGACCGCGGTCTGAATGCCGTCCTGCACGTCGGCGACGTTGATCTGATAGCGCGCGGCCTTGTCGCGGTCGACGGTCACATTCAAGTTGGGCTGGCCCAGCACGCGGAACAGGCCCAGATCCCGAATGCCTTGGATACGGCGCATGACATCGACGATCTGCTCGCCCTTTTCTTCGAGGACCTTGAGGTCGGAGCCGTAGAGCTTGATGGCGAGTTCGCCCTTCACGCCGCTGACCGCTTCCTCCATATTGTCGGAAATAGGCTGCGAGAAATTCCAGATGACGCCGGGGAGTTTTTCGAGCTCCCGGCTCATGGCGGCGATCAGTTTCTCTTTGTCCTGGCCGAAGATCGGACGCCATTCTTCTTTCTGTTTGAGGTCGACGAAATATTCCGTATTGAAGAAGCCCGTGGTGTCGGTGCCATCGTCGGGACGGCCGACCTGGCTGGTGGCGACGGTCACTTCGGGGAACGCGGCGAGGATGACGCGCGCCTGGTTGGCGAGGCGCATTCCTTCGGTGGGGCCGGTGGAGGGCGCGAGCGTGCCGCGGACCCAGATCGCTCCTTCGTCGAGGTGAGGGAGGAATTCGCTGCCGATTCTGCCGGCCAGAAGAATCGCGCCGACGAATGCTGTGAGCGCGATGGCCACCGTCACGTAGCGCCAGCGGATCGCTTTGTCGAGCGAGGCTCGGTACACGCGCGTAAAAAACGTCATGAGCGGGTTATGCCACTCTTTCGCGCCTTTGGGGAACAGGAAACTGGCCAGCACGGGGGCCAGCAGCATGGAAAAGATCAGCGCGCCGGCCAGAGCGAAGGCGACGGTCCAGGCCATGGGCTTGAACAAACGTCCTTCGACGCGTTGCAGGGTGAAGATGGGGATGTAGGCGGTGATGATGATGCCGATGGCGTAGAAGACGGGGCGCTGGACTTCGTGCGCGGCCTCGGCAATCTGTTGGCGGGGAGGTTTTCCGGCGCCTTCGCGGCGCCCGAGGTGACGGAGAATATTTTCCACCATGACGACCGCGCCGTCGACGACCATGCCAAAATCGAGCGCGCCGAGGGAAAGAAGATTCGCCGGGATGCCTTTCAGCTTTAGGCAAGTCGAGGCGAACAACAGCGCGAACGGAATAGTCATGGAGACGATCAGTGCGCCGCGGATATTGCCCAGAAACGCGAACAGAATAATGGCGACGAGGATAATTCCGTCGCGCAGATTGTGCAGAACCGTGTGCGTGGTGAAGTGAACCAGGTCGCTACGATCGAGGAACGGCACCACGGTCACTCCGGGAGGGAGGAGGCCCGGATGGCCCGGAGTCCCGTTCAATTCCTTGACCTTTTCGTGGATCGCTTCGAGCGTCGCGTCGCCTTCGGCGCCTTTGCGCAGGAGCACGATACCCTCGATCACGTCGTCGTTATCGAGAATCTGGCCGTTGACTTTATGAATGGCTTTGCCGTTCCGGCCGAGGCGGATTTTCGGGCCCTGCGAGACCACGGCGATATCCTGCACGCGGATTGGTGTGCCGTTTTTCGTGGCGATCACAGTGCGTTCAATGTCGTGAACGGTTTTCACCAAGCCAACCGCGCGGACGTTGACCTGCTGCAATCCGGCCTCGATGAAACTGCCTCCGGCGTTCACGTTGTTGTTGGTGAGCTGCTGTTCAACCTGCGCGATGCTGAGGCCGTAGGAAATCAGCTTATTGGGATCGAGGCGGACCTGGTATTCCTTGGTGATGCCGCCCAGGCTCGATACGTCCACCACGTTGGGGACGCTTTTGAACTGCTTTTCGACGAACCAGTCCTCGAGGGATTTCAGGTCCATGATGTCGAACTGCGGGTTGGTGCTGTGCAGGGTGAAGAAATAAATCTGGCCGACGGGGCTCCAGTCGGTTCCCATCTGCGGTTGCAGGCCGGCGGGCAAAGTCACCTGCGCGAGGCGTTCGAGAACCTTGGCGCGATTCCAGTCGTTTTCCGATTCGTCGTCGAAAACCATGGTCACGCTCGACAAGCCGAACAGCGAAGTCGAGCGAAGATTCGTCAGATGCGGGATGCCGTTCATGACGATTTCGAGCGGCACGGTGACCTGCTGCTCCACTTCCTCGGCGGCGCGGCCGGGCCACTGGGTGATGATGTTGACGTAATTATTGGCGACGTCGGGATACGCTTCGACAGGCAGTTCGCGGAAGGAGATGATGCCCCAGATGAACAGGAGCAAGGCCATCGCCAGGATCAGCACGCGATTGTTGAGCGCAAAATCGACGAGGCCGCGGATCATTTTACTGCTGCTCCACCGCGTTTTGTAGGACTAATGCGTTGGTGACCACCTGGTCGCCCGGTTTGATTCCGGAAATAATCTCCTGCAAATTGCCAGGCAACATTGCGCCGCCGACGACCGAGAGGCGGCGGAAGCGGCCGTTTTCGGCGGCCACGTAGACCCAGTCGCGATCGTGAAGATGAAGAACGGCGGTCGCCGGCACGGTGGCGCGCGTTTCGGCGGAGGCTCCGTGGAAGGTCGCGGTGACGAACATGCCGACGCGCATGAGGCCAGGGTTCGGAACTTCCAGGCGGACCTTGGCGGTGCGGATGGTCGGGTCCAGAATGGGGCCGATGTTGCTGATGCGGCCTTTCAGCACGCGGTCGGGATAAGCGGCCAGATGAATATCGGCATATTCGCCCATGCGAATATTCGGCATGTCGTTTTCGAAGACGTCGCAGACGATCCAGACGACGGAAAGGTCGGCGATGGTGAACAGGTTGGGGGAATTATCGAGTGTTTTCACGCCGCCCGACATGGTGATGTTCTGCTCGATGATCACGCCCGATACCGGCGCGACTACGTCGACGATGCCGGTGGGGTGGGTCGTATCGCTCCCCAGGACATGGAGCCGTTCCGTGGTCGTTTCCACATCGACCAGCGCGTTATTCTCGGCGTTTTGCGCGACTTCCAGGTCCTTTTGCGCGATGGCGCCCTTCTCGTAGAGAATCTTGGCCCGGTCGAGCTGGACCTTCGTCAGTTGCTCGTTGACCACAGCCTTGCGGTAATCGGAAAAGGCGCCCGAAATATCGGAGCTGCGGACTTTGAACAACAACTGACCTTTCTTCACCTCGTCGCCGATGCGGGCGTTGATTTCGACCACGCGGCCGGAGGCGAGAGAGATCACGGGCACGGTGCGCGAAACATCCGGGTTCACCACGCCGGTGACATTCAGTTCGGGCGCCGCGCTATGCTTGCCGGCGGTCGCCAAAGGGAACTGGTCGGGATGATCGACCTTCACGAGATTCGCGTCGCCCTCTTTTTCAACTTTCGCGGGCGGAGGGCCTTCGGCGGCTGGATTGGCTGCCTCCTCCTTTTTGCCACATGCGGCCAGCAGAAGGATGAAGACGATGACTGCCGCGAATTTCATTGAAGAACCTCTTTCCCGACGGCGAGATTTAGTTGATTGGCGGCAGTGAGGAAGGAACCGACCAGATTCAGATAATTCAGTTGAATGCTCCGGTAATCGCTCTGCGCGTTCAGAAAATCGAGCAGGGACGCGGCGCCATGCTGATAGGAAAACGAGATGGTGTCGCGGACTTTCAGGGCTCGGGCGAGGTAGCTTGATTTGTACGGTTGCAAAAGATTGAGCGAACCGATAAGCGTGACGTAAGCGGAGTCGACATCGCTGAAGACCTGCGCCTGAGCGGCGTCGCGCAGGTGTTCGTTGCGGGTGATATCGAGCTGGGTGCGCAGTTTCTCGCCTTGATTGCGGTCGAAGACACGGACGGGGATCGTTACGCTCAAGCCGACGTACAACGGGTCGCCATTCTGGCGGCCGAAGTCGATGCTGAAGGTCGGATCGGTGGAACCGTTGGCTTCGGCGAGCCGGTGATCGGTCTGCGCTTTGTCGAGAGCCTGGACAGCGGCGCGAAGGTCGGGGCGGGTCGCGAGGGCGATGGTGTGAAAATTGTCCAAGGTGTCGATTTTGGCGGTGAATTCGAAGGGGCCGGTGATATCGAAGCTGTCCACCGGCGCGCGGTCGTTCAGCAGTTGCAGCAGCATGATTTTCGCGGTGCGCAGGTTGACGGTCGAGTTTTGAATGTCGGACAGGTACTGGATGCGCTGCAATTCCAGGCGGTCCATGTCCACCTCGGCGATATCGCCGGCCTTGAAGCGGATGCGATTCACGTCCAGCAGTTTGTCGTAGTATTCGAGATTTTCCTTGGCCAGCGCCAGCACGGCTTTGGCCTGGAGCGTCTGGACGAAGGAGTTTCGCAGAGTGTAGGTGAGCGTGCGGCGCAGATCCTCCTGCGTGGATTGCGCGATGGCGGTGGCTTTTTCAGCGCTTTCCTTGCGCAAAGGACGCTTATTCATGCGCTCGTAGAGATAGCTGGCGGCGATGCCCGGTTGCAGGCTGGTGAACGGGCGGTAGGGATTCGTCGTGAAGGGATCGAATTGATCCAGGCTAAGTGTGAGATCCGGATTGGGCCGCAGGAAAGCGGTGATTTCGTTGGCCTTCGATTCGTCGATGTTCAACTGGCCGGCGCGGAGGGTGGGGTTGGCGGCTTCGAATTTCTGCTGCACCTGCTGCCAGGTCAACGGCTGTTGCGCCGCCGCGCCCTGGCTGAGAAGGCAAAGCATTCCCAGTAGGGCGACCGAGTTACTGAAAATCCGGTGGATCATGATAGCGAACGAGGGCTCTACGAGGGCTCCTTTAAATGGTAAGACATCGGGGATAAGAAAACAGTTAAAAAGCCATCAGATTTCCAAAAGACCCCTGCGTTTCTATCTTTGGATACGGGCTTGAACCTATCTTTTGGCCAGAATCGCGTTTGTTACCATGAAGGTAGCTTGTTGAGTTACTTTTTTCAAGGGAAGCCGCGAGTAATGCTGGTGCGCGCAATCGCCCTGATCGCGTTGATTGCGATCGTGGACTGGCGCGTCGAAACGAACGTTTCTCTGGGTTTTTTGTACTTGTTCCCGATGCTGATGGTGGGTGTGTCGTTGAGCCGCTGGCAGATCGGAATCGCGGCGGCGGTTTGTACGTTCCTGGTGGAAGCGTTCGATCCTTTTCCGTTCGCGCCGTGGGAAAGCGTCCCGCGAGAGATCCTGGTGTTCGCCGCGTTTCTCGGGGCGGGATTGTTTGTGTACGAATCGAACAAGAATCGCGCGCTGACGCAGAAGCACGTGGCCGATCTGGAAAATGAAATGGAGCTGCGGAGGGACGCCGAGGAGCAGTTGCGCGTTCTGGTGGAGAGCAGTCCGGCGGCGATTTTCACACTCGATGCGCAGGGCACCGTGCTGCTGGCGAACGAATCGGCGCATCATTTATTGGATGTGAAGCCGGGGAAGCTGCCGGGGTCGCGCATCGGGAATTATCTTCCGGCGCTGGCCAGCGTGCCGCCGTTTTCTTCCGGCACGCAGTTGTTCCGTACGGAGATGGAGTGTCCCGGGCGTCGCTACACGGGCGAAGTGTTTCTGGCCAATATCTGGTTTTCGACGTATCGCACGCGCTCCGGTCCGCGCCTGGCCGCTGTGGTCGTTGATGTCTCTGAAGACTTGCGGAACCGCGAGGAATCGAGCTTGCAGCAGTTCATGGCCGGGTCGCGCATCGTGGTGGCGACGGTATGCCACGAGATTCGCAACCTGTGCGGAGCGATCGGCGTGGTGAACGCGAACCTGGGTAGGAATGCCGCGCTGGCGGCGAGCGAGGATTACCGGGCGCTGGCGACGCTGGTGTCGGGTCTGGAACGAATCGCATCCCTGGAGCTGCGCCAGACCGCGACGGATTCGGCCGACGGCATCGACCTCCTCGCTCTTCTTGATGAGTTGCACATCGTGATTGAGCCGCCTCTGCGCGATTCCGGCATCGAATTGCGATGGAGTCTGCCCGCTTCCCTGCCCCTGGTGTGGGCCGATCGTCACACGCTGTTGCAGGTGTTTCTGAATTTGACGAAGAATAGCGCGCGGGCGATGGAGTCGTCCGCGACGAGGATTCTTACCATCGCCGCCGCGCTCGAAGGAGGCCGGGTGCTGGTGCGCGTCGCGGACACGGGAACCGGAGTGGCGGCGCCGGAGCGCCTGTTTCAGCCTTTCCAGCCGGGCGCCGAATCGACCGGGCTGGGGCTGTACGTTTCGCGGGCGCTGGTGCGCGGTTTCCGGGGAGACTTGTCCTATGTCCCACGCGCGGAGGGCTGCTGTTTTACAATTTCGTTGACAGTTGTCGCCGAAACGGGCGATCAGGATAAGAATGCAGAACATACGCCTGTTATTGCTGGACGACCACACTCTGTTCCGGGAGAGCGTGAGCAGGCTGCTCGACGCCGAGCCTGATTTCGAAATGGTGGCGGATTGTCCGACGGTGGAACAGGCCATCGAAGTTCTCCGCAGCCGCGCGGTGGACCTGATTCTTCTGGACTATGATCTGGGGCCGCAGCGGGCTCCGGATTTTCTGGATCGCGCGCGGGCGCTGGGGCTGGCGCCTCGGGTATTGATGGTCACAGCGGGCATCACACCATCGGAATCGGTGCAGATTTTGAATGAGGGCGCGTCGGGGATCTTTTTGAAACACAGCTCGCCGGCGCTTCTCGCCGAGGCGATTCGCAAAGTCCACGGAGGCGAGACGTGGGTGGATCAGCGGTGCCTGCGGGAAATCGTGCAAGTGGCGTCGCAGCCCGAAGGCAGGCCGAGCAAGGACTTCACCGAGCGCGAGCGCGCGGTTCTGCGCGGCGTGTTCGAAGGGCTGAGCAATAAAGAAATCGGTGCGCGGCTGGAAATTTCGGAGAGCTCGGTCAAAGCTGCCTTGCAGCAGTTGTTTCACAAAACAGGAGTGCGGACGCGCAGCCAGCTGGTGAGAATCGCGCTGGAGCAGTTTGCCGGACAATGGAGCAGATGAGCTTGCGCGCAGCGATCGTTGTTACGCTTGTTTCCGTGTTGGCGGCGATCGCGCCGGCGCAGAAAAATAAGAGGAAAACCGAAGAGCCGGTGACGCAGACGCTGCCGCTGTTGAAGGATCCGCCGAGCGCGGTGGCGGCGGAAACGGACAAGTTGGTTTTTCAGGTTTCTCCTCTTTCGAACAAAGGTTTGCTCTCGCAGCAGGTGCGCGATGCGCTGAGGGCTCTGCTGCGCGACAATCACGGCGCGACGATTGTGAAGCTGCGCGCGTTCGTCGCCGGGTCGGGCGATATGCGGCGTGTTTCGACGATCGTGAGCGAGACGTTTACGGACCACAAGCTGGCGCTGCCGGCGGTGTCCACGGTGGAGGTCGGCGCACTGCCGATGGAAGGCGCGCAAGTGGTGATGGAAAGCATCGCCGTTGAGAAGAAGACGGTGAATCCGAGTGGTCTGGGGTTTTATTCGGCGCAGCCGGTAGCGCAGCTACGGCCGCTGACGGGCGGGTTACGGGCCACCTGTTTCCTGAACTCGCTGGACGATCTGGCGACGATGCGGTCGAAAGTCGCCGCGGCGTTCCCCGGGGCCGTGATGAATTTCGTGCAGTCGCAAAGGCTGGGGTTCGAAGCGGCCGACGTTTGCGAATCGGTGACCCGGCTCGACACGCCTCCGGTGGGGCTTGTAGTGGTCGAAAAGGGCGCGGCGCTGGTAAATGCGCCGAGGATCGTCCTGACCGGAACCCAAATGGCGTTTCGCGATACCGACGCCGATCTGCGGCTGGCATTTGAGCGATTGGCGCGGGAGTTACAGTCGTTCCGGGTTACCAATAAAGACGTGTTTTGGGTCAGCGCATATCCGCTCACGCGGCCGCTCGAAGGAAAGGTCCGCACGATGCAGCAGGAGTTTTTCGGGCATGCAGCGGGGACCACGCTGCTGTTTGAAGGCCTGCCATCGCTGGATGCGACCATGGCGCTGGATGTGATCGCGGCGGGGAAATAGCAGGAAATGCCAGAACAGCATTCGTGACCTGTATCAGCAATGACTCGGTAACCTTGTCTTTGCGGCCCCTAGCCCATGACTGAGAGGCTATTCAGCCGGCGGCCTGCTTCGAGCAGGCTTCCCGATGTTGAAACAAGAGCCGCCCTGCGCGCGGCTGCCGGCTGTTCGCCCGCCCCACGCTTCTTAAACTGGAGTTCTCACAAGGCCTTTCCCGCATGGGGCTTCCTCCACATCCAAAATTCGACGATCAATCCGCCAACAAGCACCAGCAGGAAAGCCGCCCACGTGTACTTGGGCAGGAGAATCGTCGCAACTAAGCACCCCGCGAAAATCGCGGCCGCATGCGCGACGCGGAAGCTCAGACGCCCGGCATCGGGCGTCTCGACGGTAAATCCCTTGCGGCGCGCATATTGCCAGTGGAGGTTCAGCAGCAGCGCGATGGTCAACTGGTTGCCGATGTAAAACATCTGCGACACGGGATGCATCAACAGGTGCCCCAACAGCCCTGCCGAAAACGGCAGCATCGAGACGAACATCAGGAAGATGAGATTTATCCAAACCAAAAATCCGTTCACATGCCGGATGAAGTGAAACGTCAGATGGTGCAGGAACCAGAAACCTCCGGCAATGAGGAAGGTCACCACGTAGGACACAAATTGCGGCTGCAACGCCAGCAACTGCCGCAGCATCTCATCGTTGGAATGGTGATGCTCGGGAACTTCCAGTTTCAGCACCAGCAGCGTCATGGCAATGGAGAACACGCCGTCGCTCAGCGCCTCAATGCGCGATTTACCTAACGTCACCATAACTTTTGATGGGCTACCATCGAAAATGGTAGCAGGAGACACGAAATATGCAGGTCACGCGACGGCAGTTGTTTATGGCGCTCGGTTCTTCGGCAGCCTTGACGCTGATTCCCAAACTACAGGCCGCAACCGTACAGATTGTTGAATTCGACAGCGCCGGCCGGCGCAAGGGAGCCGTCAGCGTCGAAAAAATCGTCAAAACCAACGCCGAGTGGAAGAAGCAACTGACGGCCGAGCAATTCGACGTCACACGGCGCGAAGGAACGGAAGAGCCCTTCGCAGGAAAATACGCGAAAAATCACGAAGCGGGGATCTACCGCTGCATCTGCTGCGCGACGGCGCTGTTCAGCTCCGAAACGAAATTCGAGTCGGGCACTGGCTGGCCCAGCTTCTGGGCTCCTATCGCCAAGGAAAACGTCACCAACAAGTCCGATCACAGCTTCGGCATGGATCGCAATGAAGTGCGGTGCGTCCGCTGCGACGCGCATCTGGGCCATGTGTTCGACGACGGGCCGAAGCCCACCGGCCTGCGCTACTGCATGAACTCCGCCGCCCTCAATTTCGAACCGAAAGCGAAAGGATAACTCTCATGAAATTTCTTCCCTTGCTTCTTACTGCTGTCTGCGCCTTCGGCGCAAGAATCCCCGCTCCGGCAACCGACGTAAAAGCTCCCTCCGCGAAAACCGCGACCGCCGTCTTCGCCGGAGGCTGTTTCTGGGGTGTGGAGGCGGTGTTCGAGCGGCTGAAAGGCGTCTCCAACGTGGTTTCCGGATTTGCCGGCGGCAAGAAAGAGACCGCGCATTACGACGTCGTGAGTGAAGGCCGCAGCGGGCACGCCGAATCCGTGCAGGTAACCTACGATCCGTCGCAAATCACATACGGCCAGTTGTTGCAGGTCTTTTTTTCCGTCGCCCACGACCCGACCGAGCTCAACCGGCAAGGTCCGGACGAGGGCACTCAGTACCGCTCCGCGATTTTCTACGCCGATGACGAGCAGAAACGCGTCGCCGAGGCCTATATCCAGCAGCTGAACGACGCGAAGGTCTTCCGGAAGAAAATCGTGACGCAGCTCACGCCTCTCAACGGTTTTTATGCGGCCGAGGCGTATCACCAGCATTACCTGGATCGGCATCCGAACGATCCGTACATCGTTTATAATGATCAGCCGAAGGTTCGGGATCTGCAAAAGCAGTTCCCCGAACTGGTCGCAAAACGGTGACGGTCACGTTATAATCAGGGTGGAGCGCGGGAGTAACTCAGTGGTAGAGTCACAGCCTTCCAAGCTGTTGGTCGCGGGTCCGATTCCCGTCTCCCGCTCCATATTTCAAGGACTTACGAAGAAGCCGCAATCGGTTTTCCGCTCCGACCTACGCCTTCCGGTTGAGGAAGGCATACCGCTGCACTCTCAACCTCCCCGACATGATCGGCAATCTGGTTATGGGATTCCTGCACCCGTAAGAACGCGTTTAGGCATTGACGCGCCTGTGCACGGCTGCGCAAGGGCAGCATGGTCGAGGGAAAGAGGCACAGCGGGCTGGGCGCCGATCCGTTTTCCGGTTACCTTCGTTTTTCCGCAGCCGGCGAGCAGCTGGCCTATTGATCCTAAGTTGGCAGGGCACGGAGATGTCCTAGATAGTGAAGGCGAGTAGGGCGGCCAATTTTGGCTGCAGCCGCTTTTCGAGGCGGCTCTAGTCGACAAGCGACAAGCCTGCTGAAAGCAGGCTGCAGCCATGACTGGCCGCCCTACATTTCGGGCCTATCGAAACACCGAAACATTGCTAAGCTAAGAAACTGCGCACGCGAGGTGACATGAAAATAGTATTCCTGATCGCAACCACAACCCTTCTCTCCGCCGCCGACGATCCGGTGCTCGCTCACGTCGCCGCGCATGCCGAACGATTCGGCGTTGTTTCCCGCCAGATCTGGGAGGCGGCCGAGTTGGGCTTTCATGAAACGAAGAGTTCCGCGCTGCTCCAGCAGGAGCTGAAGGCCAACGGATTTCAGATCGACGCCGGGGTCGCGCAGATGCCGACGGCGTTTTCCGCGACCTACGGCAGCGGCAAGCCGGTTATCGTCATCATGGGCGAATTCGACGCGCTGCCCGGCCTCTCGCAGAAGGACTTGCCTTCGTTGACGCCCGTGGTGGCAGGCTTGCCGGGGCACGGGTGCGGACACAATCTGCTGGGCTCGGCATCCGCTCTCGCGGCGGTTGCGATTAAGGAGGAGATGCAGGCCAAGGGTATCAAAGGAACGCTGCGCTATTACGGCACTCCAGCTGAAGAAGGAGGGGGCGGGAAGATTTACATGATCAACGCGGGGATGTTCAAGGACGTCGACGCGGTGCTCGCGTGGCATCCTAGCGATTCGAATCGAGTCAACCTCAGTTCGTCGCTGGCCAACAATGGCGGACGGTTCAAATATTACGGCATCGCGTCGCACGCCGCGGCCGCGCCGGACCGGGGACGCTCCGCGCTCGATGGGGTCATGATTTTTCTCCAGTCGGTGGAATTCCTGCGCGAACACGTGCCGCAGGAAACGCGCATCCACTACATCATCACCAACGGAGGCAGCGCGCCCAACATCGTGCCCGCATTTGCCGAAGCGAACCTGGTCGCCCGCAATCCGGACGCGAACGTGCTGAACGGAATCTGGGACCGCATCATGGATTGCGCTCACGCCGGAGCCTTGGCGTCGGGCACGCGCATGGAGTTCGAGCAGGGCACCAACTACGCCAACGTTCTGCCCAACGACGCTCTGGCCGAAGTGCTCGGCCGGGCAATGCAAAAGGCCGGTGGCTATGAATATACACCCAGCGAAAAAGCGTTCGCCGTCGATTTGCAGAAGACGCTGGTCGGCGCGGTCCGTTCGCCCGGCCCGGAAAAGGTGAACACGGAGATGACCGAAGGCGCGGGCTCCGCCTCAACCGACGCGGGCGACGTGAGCTGGGTTGTGCCGACCGCGCAATTCACGGCGGCGACCTTCGTACCGGGCGTTTCCCCACATAGCTGGCAAGCCGCGGCCTGCGCCGGTACCAGCATCGCGAGAAAAGGAATGGTCGTCGCCGCGCGCACGCTGGCCGTGGCAGGGCTGGAGCTGTTCCAGAATCCGGCCGAGTTGAAAGCCGCTCGCGACGCTTATGAAAAACGGCTCGCCGGCAGAAAGTGGACCACGCGAATCCCGCCCGACGGTAAGCCTCCGTACGATTACGCGACCAAATAATGTACTGTTCCTACTGCGCGGGAGTTTTCGATCCGTCGCAATCCGTTTGCGCGAAGTGCGGACGCCCAGTCCCATCGGCGCCTGTTGCCGTTGCCGCGGCCCCGAACGAGCGCCCATCGAGCGTCCGCCTGGCGGCCCTGTTACTGATGATCGCCCTGGGCCTTAGCATGCTGTCGACCGCCAGTATTCTATTGAACCCCAGCATGATCAACCGCCTGCCAGCGACGTTTTTCGCGAGGCGATCGGGTTCCTGGTTCTGGGAATCGCGTTCTTGGTCTGCATCTGGCAGCGGCAGGCGTGGGCCAGGATCGCTTTGATTCTGGTGCTGGTCTGGGGTATCGGCAATCTGATGATGGGCATGCTTCGCATCGGAGCGTCGTACCCGTTCATGAACCTGTTCGTACCAATCCTGGTGGACGGATTGCGGGTGGGGGCGGTGTATTTGTTGTTCAGGCCCGCAAGCAACGCGTGGTATCGAAAATAAAAATTGATAGCATACTTACAGGAGCAAGTCCTGCCATGAACCTCACGCTCGAAATTCCCGATGAAGCGGCGCTTCGCTTTCAGAAGCAGGCAGAGGCGCGCGGACTCACCGTCGATCGACGTAGAGGACGCTTACCGTTTTGCCCATGGCGGCGACCAATGGCTCGAGGTTAGATCGCGAGTTAATGTCCAGATCGACGTTTGCGAAGTGGGTTTCATCCATGTTCTTGACGATGGCCATCTTGGATCACACCTCCCACGGGGACGGGTGCTCCGACACCATGAGGCCCACCTTGAGTTGTACAGGTATTACCAAGATGCGGACTCCACCATCCGCGGCTTCTGCGCGATCATTCGAAAACTACCGGAGGCCCAACGGAAGCTTTGGGATAATGCCATAATTCGGGAATTTAACATCGGCATTCGCGCAGGAATGAAGCCCAACACATTCGAGATCGCGGTCGACGAAGAGGCCGTCAGACAAGCAGCGGACATCAACGCCAGGATCGGCATTACGATCTACTCGCCTGCGATGAAAGACAGTCGGTCAGGGGTCTCTGCTATCATCACCTAAGGAGCGTTCCTGCTAGGCTGGTGTACGGTCTTCAAAAATTGATCCAATGCTCAATGTCATGGAGTCCTGCTCGATTTCGCATCGGTGAGCCAGCTCCGGCGGGGAAACCTGTCATGGAGACGCCTGATGGTGCGCGGGGGATTCCCCCCTTGTTGTCTGGGGTCAAATGACGGAGGCCGGGACGGCTGTGTGGTGCGCTCCTACCTAAACTAAATTCTTGACTAATTTACTTTTTATCGGCGATATTTTTGCTTCGCCCGGGCGCCACATTGTGGCCCGACATTTGAAGGAAATCGTCGCATCGGAAAAAATCGACCTTTCCATCGCCAACGCTGAAAACTCCGCCGGAGGCTTCGGCATCACCCCGCAACTGGCCGACGAACTGTTCGGCTACGGACTCGATGTGCTGACCAGCGGCAATCACATTTGGGACAAGCGCGAGATCTCCGATTATTTCGCGCGCCAGCCGCGCCTGCTGCGGCCGGCGAATTATGTCGCCGAGCTGCCGGGTGCGGGGATCGTGGTGGTCGAGGCCCGCAACGGCGTAGATTGCGCGATTCTCAATCTGCAAGGGCGCGCGTATATGGCGACCATCGACTGCCCGTTTCGAAAAGCCGACGCGCTGCTGAATGAATTGCGTCCTGAAGTGAAGGTGAGATTCGTCGATTTTCATGCCGAGCTGACCAGCGAAAAAGTCGCCATGGGGTGGTATCTGGACGGGCGCGTCTCGGCTATGGTCGGCACGCACACGCATATTCCGACGGCGGACACGCGCATTCTACCCGGAGGCACCGCGTATCAGACCGACGTGGGAATGACCGGCCCGTATAACGGCGTCATCGGCGTGGATAAAGATATCGTGATTCAAAAATTCCTGACGCAGATGCCGGTGCGCATGGAAGCGGCCAGGCATGGTGCGGAATTGCACTCGGTGATCGTCAGCGTGGACGAAGCCACCGGCAAGGCTGTCTCCATAAAAAGGCATACAATCGTCGGAATATGATTCTTGTGGCGCGAGCTTCAGCTTGCAGCGCTGGCTTCAGCCGGCGTCCGGGCAGACATCGACTGAAGTCGATGCGGCAAGCTGAAGCTCGCGCCACCAAAGGCTCGCGATGACCTTCGAGGAAGCCCGGCAATGCGTGCTGCGGGAAGTGCCGCCTCGGCACGGCGAGCGTGAGACCGTCCCGGTCCTGAGCGCCGCGGGTCGCATCCTGGCCGAAGATATTTCCGCCGATCGCGATTATCCTCCGTTCAACCGTTCCGCCCGCGACGGGTTCGCTGTACGCGCCACCGATGTCCCGGGAGAGCTCCTGGTCACCGGCGAAGTGCGCGCCGGCCAAGTTTTCGCGGGACAAATGGCCGGCGCGGTGGAGATCATGACCGGGGCGCCGTTGCCCGATGGCGCGGACGCTGTCGTCATGGTGGAGCATGTGGAACGTCGCGAGAATCGCGTGGCGATTTCCCGCTCCATCAAGAGCGGAGACAACTTCACGCCGCAAGGGACCGAAGCCAGGTCTGGCGAAATCGTTCTTCGTGCCGGCCATCGGATCGGGTTCACGGAGACCGCGGTTCTGGCCATGGTCGGGCGCGAACAGGTGCAGGTTTTTCGCCAGCCTCGCGTGGCGATTATCCCCACCGGCGATGAAATCGTCGAGGCGGGCGAGACTCCCCTGCCCCATCAGATTCGCAATTCCAACGCGTGGTCGCTGGCGGTGCAGGTGCGACGCGCGGGCGGCGTTCCCGAGATTTTGCCCATCGCACGGGATTCCTATGAGTCTACGCTCGCGTCGGTAAAAAGAGGCCTGGAATCGGATCTGGTGCTGCTCTCGGGAGGCGTTTCGGCGGGGAAATACGACATCGTCGAGCAGGTGCTAGCCGATCTGGGAGCGAAGTTCTTCTTTACGCGAGTGAAGATTCAGCCGGGGCAGCCACTGGTTTTTGGAGCCATCGGAGACAAATACTTCTTCGGGTTGCCGGGGAATCCGGCGTCGACCATGGTGACGTTTGAATTATTCGCGCGCGCGGCGATCGAACGGCTGGCGGGTTCCGAAGATGTAATGCTCCCGCTACTGCGCGCCAGACTCACCCGCGAGTTTCGGCACAAGACCGGCCTGACGCGATTTCTTCCGGCGCGTTTGAGCGAAGATGGAAGTACGGTCGAGCCCACCGGCTGGCAGGGATCGGGCGACATCCCGTCCGTGGCCCGGGCGAACGCGTTTCTGGTGGCGGCGGCGGATCGGGAATCCTGGCAGGAAGGCGACGATATTCGCGTTTTCATTAAGTAACCGCGTCAAATGAAGAAGCTTTCCCATTACGACGATCAAGGGCGCGCCAGCATGGTGGATGTTTCCGCCAAAGCCGAGACGAAACGCACCGCGACCGCCCAGGCGTTCGTGAAAATTCGGCCCAGCGTGCTGAAAAAGCTGCCGCACAGTCCGAAGGGGAATCCGCTGGAGGTGGCGCGGTTTGCGGGGATCGCGGCGGCAAAGAGGACGTCCGACCTGATTCCGATGTGCCATCCGCTTCTGATCTCGCATGTCGATGTCGAGGCGAAGATCGAAAAACGGGGCGTGCGCATTACGGCTACAGTTTCGATCACCGGCAAAACCGGCGTCGAGATGGAAGCACTGACGGCTGCCGCCGTCGCTGCCCTGACCGTTTACGACATGACCAAGGCTCTCGATAAGTCGATCGAGATTCAGGACCTTTACTTGCTAAATAAGACTGGCGGCAAGTCGGAGGATTTTCACCGGTGAGTGTGGAAGTTGCGATTGTAACGATCAGCGATTCGGCGGTGGCCGGCAGGCGCGAGGACCGTTCGGGTCCCGCGCTGGAACAGAGGGTCGTCGAACTCGGCTGGACGGTCGCCAAGAGGGCGCTGGTTCCCGACGACCGAAGTCTGATTGCCAAGGCGGTTATGAATCTGTGCCTTTGCGATGTCATTTTGACGACCGGCGGAACGGGCCTGGCGCCGCGCGACGTGACGCCGGAGGCCATCAAGATGATCGCCGAGCGCGACGTGCCGGGATTTGGGGAATTAATGCGCGCGGAGGGACTGAAATCGACGAAATTCGCGCCTTTATCGCGCGGGGGAGCGGTCACGAGAGGGTCTGCGCTCATCGTGATGCTCCCCGGCTCGCCTCGCGGTGCGGTAGAGTCACTGAATGCGGTCGCGGATTTGATCCCGCATGTCGTCGATTTGTTACATGGGCGGACGGAACATAAGGAGAAACTCGGTGCCGGGTCATAGCATCTTATCTAACGTGAGCCAAAAACTGTTAACCCTGCTTTGTGTTGCCGGAATGATGGCGGCACAGGAGCCGGTGAAGCCGGACCCTGACAAAGAGACCATCATCAAGGTCAGCACGCACGTTGTGCTGGTCCCCGTCTCGGTGACCGACCGCAATGGCGACTTCGTCAATGGGCTGACGCCTTACGATTTCGAGCTGTACGACAACGGCAAGCCGCAAAAGATCACGGAGGACATCACCTCGCACCCCATTTCGCTGGTGATCGTGATCCAGGCCAACAGTGTGGTGGAGCGGTTCATTCCGCAGATCCAGAAGCTGGGCAGTCTGGTGGAAGCGCAGTTGTTGGGGGAAACGGGCGAAGTTGCGGTTCTCGAGTTCGACCACCGCTTCCAATGGCTGCTGCCGTTCACTTCTGAGCCGGACAAGCTCAACCTGGCGCTCAAGAAAATCAAGGCGGGCAGCTCGACGGCGGCGGTGAACGACGCGGTCGTGCGGGCTATCGACGAACTGAAGACGCGCGACAAGACGCGGCGGCGCGTGGTTATGGTAATCGCGGAGAATCAGAACCGGGGCAGCGAAATGAAAACGCGGGAGGTTCTGTCCGAGGCGGATTTCGCCAACGTCTCGATCTACTCGATCGATATTTCAAAGGTCATTTCGCAGTTGACCGCGACGCCGCAATACAATCGTCCGAATCCCATTCCTCCGGAAGCCCGGCCAATTACGGCGGGCGTGATTCAGACGTCGACCACCGATTCGCAGACGAACATGGGGAACTGGGTGCCGGTATTCGTCGACATTTTCGATCTGGCAAAGAACGTTTTCATTCCCAACCCTCTCACGGTCTTTTCGAAATATACCGGCGGCCGGACCTACAACTTCGCCACGCAACACGACCTGGAGCAGGCGGTATCGCGAATCGGCGCGACGCTGCATAGCGAGTACATGCTGTCCTACACGTTGCCCGACAACCTGGAGGGGGGCTTTCATCAGATCGTGGTGCGGGTGAAGCACTCCGATTTGAAGATCACGACGCGCGACGGGTATTATTGGGCCGGGCCGAGGAAAGAAAAACCGGGCAAGTAATTTAACGCGACGTTCCATAGAGGCGGCGTGTGGCGCGTGGTCTGGGTCACACACTTTGATCGTTATTCGGTGGCAATTCAGCCACTAACTGCTCATCCGGTCATGACACTAGCGCGACGTACCGGCCGGTTCGACGATGGCGCTCATGGATCCCTTCGACTTTGGCATGCGCGGGTCGGCGCCATAGCTGTGAATCTGATCGCGGCCGAATTCGGCCTGTTCGCGCTCGCAGGTCATCACGATGGTGCGGCCAGTCGTGTCGACTTCCACCGCGTGCTGAAACGCGGCCGACGGCGAGACACAAAAAATGGTGGCCAGCATTTCGACGACGTAATCGTAAGTATGATCGTCGTCGTTGAGGAGTACGACGTGAAACAGAGGCGTCAGCTCATCCTGTTCCGACGTGTCGGTAGACCGGCGGGTCGGGGTTTCAGGTTTCGCTGTCGTCCTCGGCATTCTCCTTATTCGATGCTAAACTGAAATAGAAGGGGGGCGCAACGGTTTCGACGGGATTGATTCTGTCGTGGTGAGTCGTGCCGGGTTCCGAGCTCCCGTAAAACGATCGGAAAACAACAACTGCCAATACTCAGCAGTTTGCATACGCAGCCTAATTAATTAGGCCGCCGTTCTGAGCCGTGGGCTTGCACGCGGTTTAAGGACGTCATTTTGCAGGATAGGCCCAAAGCTTCCGTCTGGAGCTGAAAGCCGAGACCAATCAGGCTAAGCCGCTTCCCTCTTGCCGGTTCTTATGGAGCGGTCGAAAAATACCGAATCGGAAACGCACGTAGTCTTTTCGCGGTAGACTTTCTCGGACGCGGGTTCAACTCCCGCCGCCTCCACCAATTCGAAGCGCGTCCACGACACATCGTATCGGGTGCGTGGAACGTCCGCGAGGTTGATCTCGAGCCGCCGAAACCCGAGCGAGCCCTTCCAACCAGCAGGCGTGACCGCTCTCACGCCGGTGGAGTTAACTCACTGCCCCCCATCCGCTGCTACTGGGAACCAGCTTTTGTTAACATGGCTCGATGACGCGAAACTCGTTGATAAACATTCTTGCCGCTCTCTTGTTCACGCTCCCGATGTTCGCCCAGGAAGAGCCCCCGCAGGCCGCCGCTGGCGCGGGTGGTGGACGGGGAGGAGCGGGTGCCGCTCTCGCCGCTCCACGCCCGCAGCCCTATGACCGGGTCATCACCAAGGAAGCGAAAACAAAGAAGGGTCTGTTGACCGTTCATCAGATCGGCGAGCGCTTCTTTTACGAAATTCCGAAAGCCGAGCTCAACACTCAGCTTCTGTGGAACACGCAAATCGCCAAGACCACTGTCGGCGTGGGCTATGGCGGCGCGCAGGTCACCAATCGCGTGGTTACGTGGGAACTGCATAACGATCGCGTCTATCTGCGCGACATCAATTTCAGCGTCACTGCGAAGCCGGACACGCCGATCGCCGAAGCCGTCCAGGCCGCCAACAACGCGACCATTATTATGGCGTTCAACGTCGCGGCGTATCATGACGGCGATCCGGTAATCGACGTCAGCCGTCTGTTTAATACCGACGTTCCGGAAATGAGCGCGCGCCAGCAACTGGGCGCGACTGCCTTTGACGCGTCGCGCTCCTATATCGATCGGGTCAGCCCGTTTCCCGACAACATCGAAGCGGAAGCGACGGCCACCTATACCCGCACCGGCAACGCCGCGGCGGCTGCTGGCGGAGGACGTGGAGGAGGGCTCGGTGGCGGAACCATGCGCGGCAACAGCGCGACCATCGTTCTGCATCACAGCATGGTGCGATTGCCCGAAAAGCCGATGATGCCTCGCCTGTTCGACGAACGAGTGGGATATTTCACTACCGCGCAAATGGATTACTCCTCCGACGAGTATCGCGCCCGCACCACCCGCTACATCGCCCGCTGGCGCCTGGAAAAGAAGGACCCCAACGCCGCGATTTCCGAGCCGGTGAAGCCCATCGTTTATTACATCGATTCCGCTACACCCAAGAAATGGGTGCCATGGCTGAAGAAGGGCATCGAGGATTGGAACGAGGCCTTCGCCGCCGCCGGATTCAAGAACGCCATCATCGGCAAGCCCGCGCCTACCGCGCAGGAAGATCCCAACTGGAGCCCCGAGGATATCCGCCACTCCGTCATCCGCTGGCTGCCGTCTACCGTCGAAAATGCCAGCGGCCCACATATCTCCGACCCGCGCACCGGCGAGATTCTCAACGCCGACATTCAGTTCTACAACAACGTCATGAACCTGGCCCGCGACTGGTATTTCGTGCAGGTCGGTCCGCTCGATCCGCGCGCGTCGAAGCTTCCGCTCCCGGATGACCTGATGGGCCGCCTGCTCGAATACGTTGTCGCCCATGAAGTCGGCCACACGCTCGGGTTTCAGCACAATATGAAGGCCAGTTCGATGTACCCGGCCGATAAGATTCGCGACAAAGACTTCGTCCACAAGATGGGCCACACGCCGTCCATCATGGATTACTCCCGTTTTAACTACGTCGCGCAGCCGGAAGACCACATCGCGGTAGAGGATCTGATCCCACGCATCGGACCTTACGACGTCTGGGCCACCAAGTGGGGCTACATGCCGATCGCCGCGTCCACGCCGAAAGCGGAAAAGCCCATCCTCGACAAGATGGCGCGGGAGCAGGATCAGCACCCTGAATATCGGTTCTCCACCGCCAATTCCGCCGGCTCCGACCCGGGTGAGGAAACCGAAGCCGTGGGCGATGCCGACGCCGTCAAGTCCACCGCCATGGGCATGAAGAACCTCCAGCGCGTGTCGAAGATGCTGATGTCGGCGACCGCGTGGAAGGAAGGCGAGACGTACGAGGATCTAAGCGAGTTGTACGGTCGCATGCTCAGCCAGTGGCAGACTGAGATGAGCCACGTCGCGCAAGTCGTCGGCGGATTCAACAGTCAGGAAAAGGTGGTCGGCCAGGAGGGCCGCATCTTCACGCTGGTCCCGAAAATCCGTCAGGAAGAGGCGGTGAAGTTCCTGGTGGAAAATGCGTTCTCGACGCCGCTATGGGTGGTCGACCCCGATATCCTGCGGCGCATTGAACCCACCGGCGTTCTGCAACGCATCCAGAACGCACAGCGTAGTGTCCTGAATACCCTGCTCAACGATGCGCGGTTCGCCCGCCTGATCGAACAGCAGACCGTCGACGGCAACGCCGCCTATACTGCCGCCGAACTTCTGGCAACCGTTCGCAAGGGTGTCTGGAAAGAACTCGACGGCGGGCAGATCAGGATTGACGCCTATCGCCGCAATCTGCAAGATACCTATCTTGAACTGGTCGACGCGAAGCTCAACGGAGCAAGGGGAGCAGCCGCGGCGGCCGGTCGCGGAGGCGGAGGAGGAGGGGGACGCGGCGGCGTTGCCCCGGTCAGCGAGGACGAAAAGCCTTTCTATCGCGCCGAGCTGCACACCCTAAGCGCCTCGCTCTCGACGGCCATCGCCAAGGCGACGGATCACGACACCAAAGCGCATCTCGAAAGCGCGAAGGACCAGATCGCGAAGATTCTCGATCCGAAGTTCCTCCCTCCAGCCCCGACCGTAACAGCGGCAGGCGGCGGCCGGGGCGGCAATCTGCGATAGAATCCCCGCCCTGATGGGCCGGGGTTATAACCCCTGGCGTCAGCCAGGGGATTCCGGATGACGAAATAAATCTCAGATTTTCAGGGAACAAACCGCACGGTAGATCGTCTACCTAGCATGGTAGAATGCCTACTGTTATGCCAAACGACCGGATCGACCTCTTGCAGGGCACGCTCGACATGCTGATCCTGCGTACATTATTGTTCGGCCCCGCGCACGGCCACCAGATCGCCAAGCACATCCAACGCACGACCGCCGACGTGCTGCAAGTGGAGCACGGGTCGCTCTACCCCGCCCTCCATCGCCTGGAACGCAAAGCCCTGGTCGCGGCCAAATGGGACAGCGACGGTAACCAAAAGCGCGAGTTCAAGTATTACCGTCTCACCGCGGCCGGCAAGAAGCATCTCACCGCGCAGGAATCGAAGTGGAAACGCATGTCGGACGCCATTGCTCGCATTATGTGGCCCATCCGTCAAGAGTGACGACATGTTCTGGCGGCGTAAAAGAGAGCGGGACCTCGGTCGCGAACTCCGCTCCCACCTGGAGCAGGAAGCCGAGGAATCGGGCCTTCCGCGGCGCGAAGCCCTGGACGCCGCGCAACGAGCTTTAGGCAATACGACCCTGATTAAGGAGCAGACGCGCGACATGTGGGGACTCATGCTGATCGAACAATTCTGCCAGGACCTGAAATACGCGGTGCGGGGATTGAAGCACTCGCCGGGATTCGCCGCCGTCGCGCTGTTGTCGCTCGCTCTCGGCATCAGCGCTACGACAGCGCTGTTCAGCGTCGTCTACGGTGTGCTGATCGCGCCTTATCCGTACGCGAAGCCGGATCAAATCTGGGCGCCGGCCGTTGTCGGGCCCACGGAAAAAGCCGAGGACTGGCATTCCTACCCTCGCCGCGAGTTTGTCGAGATCCAGAAACTGCCTGCCTTCGCCGAGGTCATGGCCACCACCATGGAACCCGCCTTGCTTGCTGGCGATCGCAGTCCCGAAAGTTTCTACAGCGTTCTGGTCACCGGCGGCGGGTTCAACTTCCTGGGAGTGAAACCGGTCATCGGACGCACCATCCAGCCTTACGATATCGGCCCTGGAGGCGAACCCGCTCCGGTGGTGGTGCTCAGTTACCGCCTCTGGCAGCGTCTGTTCGACGGGCGTGAAAGCGCGCTGGGTCAGAAACTTGTCTTGAACGACGTTCCTCGCACCGTCATCGGCGTCATGCCGCCGCGTTTCGGATGGTTCACCGGCGACGGCTACTGGTTGCCCATGCCGATGGACCCCAAGGACGAAGGGCGTATCAACGTCATCATGCGCCTCGCCCCCGGCGTGACCAAACAAAATGCCGAGTCGCAACTGCAAGCGCTGAATCAGCAGTTCGCCCGCGTCGCGCCGAAGAATTTCCCCAAGGGCGACTTCCGCACCGTTTTCCTCAACTACATGGACATCACCGTCGCCAGCGGGGAAATGAGTTCCAGCCTTCGCCTGCTCCTGGCCGCGGTCGGATTTCTGCTGCTGATCGCCTGCGTTAACGTCGCGAACCTGCAACTGGCCCGAACCACCACGCGGGCGCGCGAAATCGCGCTGCGATTGTCGGTCGGCGCAAACCGTCCGCGCCTGGTTCGCCAGTTGCTCACCGAAAGCGTGCTCCTTTCGCTCCTCGGAGGCGTGCTCGGCATCGCGCTTGCCATCGGCATCACGAATGCGATCGCCCAGTTGATGCCCTCGTTCTACGTCCCGAATGAAGCGCGGATCACGGTGAATAGTTGGGTCCTCCTGTTTTCCTTCGGCATATCGGTCGTCACCGGAATCCTGTTCGGACTCGTCCCCGCGCTCCAATGTTCGCAACCGAATCTGGTGGACTCGCTGAAGGAAGGCAGCCGCGGTGCGGGCGCAAGTTCGCGCGGCCAGAAGACGAGGCGCGTTCTGGTGGCGACAGAGGTCGCCCTGTCGGTAACGCTGCTGGCCGCGGCCAGCCTGACCATTCGCAACTTCGCGGGGTTGATGAAAACCGATCTCGGCTTCCATCCCGAGCGCACCCTCATGGTTAACGTCCAGCTTTCGCCGAAACAATATTCCACGCTGGAGCAGCGCAACATTCTCGCCAGGACCTTACTCGAACGTGTAAAGAATCTGCCCGGCGTCAGGTCCGCGACCATCGGCAATGGCGGCATGCCCTTCGGCGGGCCCGGGTCGACGTTTGCGATCGAAGGTCTCGCGCCGATGCCGGCCCAGCGCATCACCATCGGCCTCATCAGCGCCGACTATGCCCAAACCCTCGGAATCCCTCTCCGGCGGGGCCGTCAGATTACCGAAGGGGAAGTTGCGCGCGGAGATCTTTTCGCGCTGATCAATGAGACGGCCGCGAAGCTCTGGCCAGCGGGACAGGATCCCATTGGCAAGCACGTTACGCTCGACGTTCTCGCTAAACCAGGCGGAGAGCAATTACTCGTGCCCACCGGTGCTTCGGGCGACGTCATCGTCGTTGGCATCCTCGGCGACACGCGCAATATGGGATTGCGCGACGCCACCGCGCCGGCCGCTTTCGTGCCTTACACACTCGTCGCGCCACCTGCGCGCGTCCTCGCCGTTCGCACCGCAGGCGAGCCGATGGCGATGCTCAATACCGTTCGCGTCGTTCTGCAGCAGATTGACCGCGAGGTGCCCCTCGCCCGGCCCATCATCACAATGGAAGAAGTCCTCGGCTTCCAAACCGTGCAGCCGCGTTTCAACATGGCCCTCTTCAGCGCCTTCGCGGCCTTGGGCCTGGCGCTCGCCGCAGCCGGGATTTACAGCGTCATCTCCTACGACGTCTCGCAAAGGGTTCACGAAATCGGCGTCCGCCTCGCGCTGGGCGCCAGCCGGTCGGATGTCCTTGGCATGGTCTTGAAGATGGCCGGCGCCGTCGTAGCCATTGGACTCGCCATCGGAATCGCGGGCAGTATCGCGCTCATCCGCCTGGCTAGATTCGAAGCCTTCGGAGGCTCGTCTTTCGATGTCTTATCGGTGCTCGCCGTCGTCGCGACGCTATCGGTCGTGGCCGTTATCGCATCCTGGCTGCCCGCGTATCGCGCCGCTAAACTCGATCCCCTCACCGCGCTCCGGCAGGAATGAACTCAATCAATCGCGCCATCCTCTGCTCCGTCCTGCGAATCATTCTCGACCACAGAGTCTCGGGATCGGTATCGAAAACGGTCGCCGCGTCGGCGGGAAAGACGAACCACGCGCCCAGTTCCACTTCCCTCTTCAACTGATCGCTGGTCCATCCCGTGTAGCCGAGATAAATATGAAACACTTCGGGATCGCGGCGCGCGGCGATGTTTTGTTCCAGCAGGGCTCGGGTCAGGATCAGGTAGACGTCGTCGAACACGCGCGGAGCGCCTTCGACCTTCGCCGGCGAATCGATCATGGCGAACACAGTGGTCGCATCGACGGGACCTCCGCTGTACATGCGATCGGGGCGGCCTTTGGCGGCTTTGAGCGCCGGAAGTGCGGCAGAGAGCTGAATATCGGTGCGGCGATTCAGGATCAGGCCGAGCACTTTGTCGCCATCGTCGTGAACCAGCAGGATGACGGTTTTCACGAAATTCGGATCGTCCAGGTCGCGGCTGGCGACCAGCAACTTGGCGCTGCCGAGGTCGTTGGTGCTTTTGGTTTGAGCGAGAGCGGGTGCGGCAAGCAGGAGGGCCAGGAGCGCTCGGTTCATTCGATGATTCTCTCTCTTTTTCGAGTACAATCCTCGTAGTATGCATGAAACTCGACGCAGCTTTATATATGCCGCATTGGCAGGTCTCGCCGCGATGCCGGCGCGCGGCGCGAAGAGGGCTCTGGAGCCGCTGTCTCCCGGCATCAAGATTACATTGCAGCTCTCGCAGAATATGTCGGATGACGATTTGAAGTTTGCCAAACAGCTTGGGGTTGGCTACGTTACGGTCGGCACCAGCGGGGGAACTTACGAGACGTTCGCGGCGTTGAAGCGTCGCATCGAAGCAGCGGGACTGAAGGTGACGAACATCGGCAACACGAATGTTCACAACATGCCGGAGGTGACGCTGAATCTGCCGGGGCGCGATCGGAAAATCGAGGAGTACAAACAGTATCTCCGCGACCTGGGCAAGGCCGGGATTTACTACACGACATACGCGCACATGGGGAACGGGATCTGGAGTTCGAATGGTGAGACGGCCCGTGGCGGCGCTCCGGCGCGCGCATTTCACGAAGCGACGGCCAAAGGGCATTGGATGAACCAGACGTTCGAGCCTCCCTTGACGCAGGGGCGCAGGTACTCGAAAGAAGAGATCTGGGAGAATTACACGTACTTCATCAAGCAGGTGGTTCCGGTGGCGGAAGAGGAAGGTATCCGCATCGGCATTCATCCGGACGATCCTCCGGTGCCGGAACTGGGCGGAGTGCCGCGGTGCATTTTCGGAAACTTCGACGGGTACGTACGGGCGCTGGAAATCGCCAACAGCCCGAACATCGGCGTCTGCCTGTGCTGCGGGACGTGGATGGAGGGAGGCAAATACATGGGCAAGGATGTTTTTGATGCCGCTCGCGCGTTCGCCAAGATGGGCAAACTGTGGAAGATTCACTTCCGCAACGTGACGGCGCCGATTCCCGATTTTGTCGAGACGTTCGTCGACGAAGGGTACACGGATATGAAGAAGCTGATGCGGACGCTGGTCGAGGTCGATTTTCGGGGCATTCTGATCGCCGACCATGTGCCGGGCATGGTCGAGTCGCGCGCCGGGTGGGCGTATAGCATCGGGTATATCAAGGCGCTGTACGATATGGCGCGCTAAGGATGCAGCCTTCGAATCATCTGGCGAGTGTTTTCGTCGGGATGAAACCTTTCGACCAGGAGATCAGTGATGTCGACCGTGTCGGTGCCGGGCGCGCGATAGACGATCTGCGAGACGATCAGATCGACGTGGGCGGCGCGTGCGATTTCCGGGAAGTCCGGACGAAGTGCGTCCAGAATATTCGCGATCGGCGCTCCGGTGAGTTGCTGGTGAGCGCGGTCCTGTAGCGCGGCGCCTTTTTTCTGGGCAACTTCGGCGGGCTCCGCCCTCAATGCATCCATCTCCTTCTTGAAGTAGGGATTGCTGTTCTTGTAATAGGCGACGACCAGAGAATCGGCCTGATAAGTTCCGACCCGGAGCGTTTTCGGATTGTCCGGCTTTTGAAAAGCAACCGCGAAGCAAGCCAGCGCGGCTACGGCGGCGATGGTCAAGATCGATTTTAGAAACATTGGACCTCCAATTGTGTGAATTCACCCAACTCTGAGGGTTTAATGCACGTGGGCTGCCGAACGATAATGAGAGATCATGCTGAACTGGCTGGTGGTCGGGGTTGGCGATATCACGACGAAGCGGGTGATTCCCGCTATTTTGGCCGAGCCCCGGAGCAGGCTCGTCGGAATTGTCACGCGCGATGCGCGGAAGGCGGGGGCCTTTGGGGTTCCGGGCTGGAGCGAGCTGAAAGACGGCTTACAGGGTGCGGATGCGGTTTATGTGGCTACGCCGGTGTTTCTACATGCGCCGCAGACGATCCTCTGCCTGCGCGCCGGGAAGCACGTCCTTTGCGAGAAGCCGATGGGGATGAACTATGCCGAGGCTTGTTCGATGGAGCAGGCGTCGCGTGAAACCGGGCGACTTCTAGGGATTGCGTATTATCGACGGCTGTATCCAAAGGTTGATCGAGCCAGGGCATTGATCGAGAGCGGCGCGATCGGACTTCCGGTGTTTGCGGAGGCGACTTCGCACGACTGGTTTAATCCCGTGGGCGGGCATCGGAGCTGGCTGGCCGATCCGAAGCGCGCGGGCGGAGGGCCTCTGTACGACATCGCGTCGCATCGGATCGACCTGATGAATTATCTGTTTGGCGCTCCGCGCAAAGCTTGCGGATATTTATCGACGCTGGCGCAAGAAGTGCCTGTGGAGGATAACGCATCGGTGTTGATCGATTATGAAAACGGCGTGCGCGGTTTTGTGGATGTCCGCTGGCATTCGCGGGTGGCACGCGATGAGTTTCGGATTCGCGGGACGGAGGGCGAGATCGATTTGTCGCCCCTGAACGGAGACTCCCTGGTGTTTCCGGGCGGGCGAGAGTCGATCGCGGCGCCCGCGAATCTGCACTATCCGTGCGTTCACGATTTCGTGTGCGCGCTTCTGGACGGGACGCCGCTGCGGTCCTCGGGCGCATCGGCGATGATGACGGATTGGGTGACGGAGCAGGTGATGGGGATCAACGGACCGTCCCGGTGAAGAGCATCCCATCTGTCCGCATGCTGACGCATGGCGGTTCGGTGCCAAAATGTCAGGTGTGTTCGTGCCTCCATGGCCTCCGCCGCTTAAACGTTCGATCAAGATCATGTTAGCCATCTGGTTCGCTTTGCTTATCCTTGGCCAGCCTTTCTCATGGGCCCGGGTATGGCGTGGGAGGGAGACCCCCGGCCAGCGGAAGTCTACACTTTCGTTTGGTCGGTATGGATCTACCCCTTTCTAGTGGCAGTCTCATGGCTCTGCAGGAGAAGACAGCCCAACTTGATTTGGCTCTCGGTGTTGACCTTGCCAGGCCTCGCCATTTCCGTACTGTTGCACTGAATCGACTGGACCGCGACCGTCAGGGAGAGGACAAGCAGTACACTCAAGAGCGGATCTGAACACTCATTAGCCAACGCCGGGCACGGACCAGCCTGGGCGATACTTGCGGTGGAGAAACGCGTTGGCTTCTTTGGAATTGGTGAATTTTGCTTTCGCTCCCTGCCACTTCAGCGTCGTATTCGGGAAGCGCGTGGCGAGAGGGCCCAGCAGGACGGATTCGGTTAAAGGGCCGGAGAAATCGAAGGGAGTCGAGGTCTTTCCGTTACCTAGAACGGCGTCGGCGAATTCGAAGTAATGATCGGTACGCTCGAACGGAGGCATCGTGTAGCCCGAGAAATCCTGCAACGGCAGCAGCACCGGCATAGCGATGTGCGGCAAAAGCATCTGCCCTTTTGTTCCGATAAACAGCGACCCCTGGCCGGGGAATTTCACGGAGCCCAGCAGCGCGCGGATGTCTTCTGGAGGGATGCGGTCGCCATCGTACCAGGTGAGCGGCATCGTCTTTTCGGCGGTGAACGGCGTGCCGGGAAACATGTAGCGGATGAGAGTATCGATGGCCCAGCTTTCGCCGTTGGGCGCGGCGCTCTCGCTGCGGACCGACACGGGCGAGCCCAGTTGCAGCGCGCCGAACACCGGATCGAGAATGTGGCAGCCCATATCGCCGAACGTCGCGGTGCCGAAATCGAGGCGCTTACGCCAGTTGCTGGGGTGATAGACATCTTTGATAAATGGTCGGGAGGGAGCGACGCCTAACCATAAATCCCAGTTGAAGCCGGCGGGCACGGGGTCGGGCGTGGTGGGGAGTTTCGCGGTGTCGCCCCATTTTTTCTCGCTCCAGGTGTGGACCTCCTTCACCTTGCCGATCGCTTCGGCCTGGATGAGCGCGACGGCCGTTTTATATTCCTTCCACGAATGAATCTGGATGCCCATTTGCGTGGGCAGGTTTTTCGCGCGCGCCATCTTCATAAGCGCGCGGACTTCATGAATATCGTGGGCGAGCGGCTTTTGCACGTAGACGGGCAGGCCGGCGCGCATGGAACTGATGGCCTGCGGCGCGTGCATATGGTCCGGCGTGCCGACGCAGGCGGCGTCCAGAAGCCCTTTCTCCCTGCGCAGCATTTCGCGCCAGTCCTGATAGACACGCGCGTCGGGATATTTCGTTTTGACGCGCCCGAGGCGGTCGGCGTCGACTTCGGCGACGCAAACCAGTTTCACTTTCGGATGCGATGCGATGCCGTCGAGCGTGGAGAAGGCCATGCCGGAGGCTCCGAAACTGGCTAGGCGAAGGGTGGTGGAAGGCGGTTTGGAGAGGAGGTCGCGGATGAAGAAAGGAGAGGCGACGAGCGTGTTACGGAGGAAAGAGCGGCGATCGGTCATCAAGGGTTCATTCTACCTTGTAGGGCCGCGAGCCCGAGCTCTACTTTGTTTGCCAGTAATTCTACAAAGTCGGCTAAGAGAGCCTGCTTGTGACCGGTTTCGGCGCCCATGACGTGATAGTGGCTCATCACCGTCGCGCGCAGGAGGAACAGGCCTTCGGCAAGGTACTCGTCCGGCTTGAGGCCGGAACGGTCCAGCAGCGTCGCCATGGCGTCCACTGCGTAGGCGGGGGGCGCGATTTCGGTTCGCGAGAGAAAGAACGGCTGTGAGTAGCTGTAGTTGCCGTCGCCATGCTCGGCGTCGATGGTGAAGCGTTCGTAGATCCAGCGATTCAGCGCGTTGGTGCGGCTCACCGTCGGGTTCTCCTTTTCAACAGCGAGGAAGCACAGCACGTTCATATCGGGAGGCATGCCGGTGATGGGAACGAAGCGGAACGAAGGTTCGTGGCCGTTGGCGCGGCTGGAGACGTCCCAGTGGACGAGCCGCTCGTAGAGTTCCCGGGCCGCCAGGAGTGACGCGCGCACGATTTCGCCGTAACCGGAACGGTCCGGAGGAATCATGCGGTGGGAGAGCCAGCAGGAGGCGACGGCCGCTCCGGGTTTGGAACCTTCGGCGATAAACGGTCCGACGGACGTCGGCGGGTGGTGATGGCGCGACTGAACGTCTTCGGGAGCGGCGTCGGAAATGTAGGGCGCGGCTTCGGTGAGGAACTGGCGGACCAGGTCGTTGCGAAACGCGACAACGCCGCAGGGGTACGGGATGTAGCCGAGCTTGTGCGGATCGACGGTGATGGAATCGGCACGAGGGAACGCGTGGAAGGCGGAGGTCACTTCGGAGTAGCCCCAGCGCAGCGTGAGTTCCTTCTCATAGTGACCGCGATGGATGGTCAAGTTGCGGGAGACGAAATCGCTGACGTCTTCGGGAGTGTCGCCTTCGGGCGTGATGAACAGAGAGCGTAGGTATCCTCCCCACGCGGCGTCGACGTGAAGCCAGAAGCTTTCACCGTCGCGCTGCTGAATTTCTTCGCGCAGGGCTTGCAGGTGATGGATCGGGTCGACCGCTCCTTCTTCCGTGGTGCCGGCGACGCCGATCACCGCCAGAGGCAGGATGCCTTCGGCGCGGGCCTTTGCAATTTTCCGGCGCAGGTCGGCGATTTCGATGCGGAACATGGAATCGACGTCGACCAGAATGACGTTGCCGCGGCCGATGCCCAGCAGGTCGGCGATTTTGCCGAAGCTATAGTGTCGCGTTCCGGCGACGAAGATCGCGGGAGGAAACTGCGCGTAACAAGCGCGGGCGCCGTGATGGGCGATGCTGAACTCGCTGGCGGTCAGCAGTGCGTGGGCCTTGGCAGCAGCCTCCGCGCGGTCGAGATGGAAGTGATGGCGAACGGCGTCGGCGAAGCGGCCGTAGAGATAGAGCGCCTGATTGGGCTTGATGCCGAGGCAGGCGCGCGGGTTCAGAGCATTTATCGGCGTGCGAGGATCCTCGAGTGAGGCGTTCGGCAGGCGCAGCGTCAGCGGGATCCCTTCGCGCAGGCAAATGTCGCGCACGGCGAGCGGGAAATAGCGGATGTTGCGCGCCGCCCACAGAGCTTCGAGGTTCGCCACGGTGCCGCCGGAAGTGACGTGAGCCCAACCGAATTCGGTCTTCACGCCACCGGGCGGAGCATGTTTCGGAGGAGGCTCATATCCGAGCATGCGAAGGATATCGGCGCCCACTTCGAGCTCCCATTGGACGGTGACCGGAGCGGCTTCGGGCGTGACGTTGTTGGGATTGTAGAGCATGCCGGCGAAATAGCCGAGGATGCTCGGAATCGTCTGGTCGGCGGTCATGTGCGCGTTGTAACGCGGGCTGTAGACCGGGAAATGACGGCGGAAGCCGGCCAGCATTTCCGAGATCTGCTGGAACAGATCGTCGTTCCAGGCCATCGATTCGCGGCGCAGGCTTTGCGTCACCAGAATTTCGTCCGACGGGAAATAATTGCGGCGCCAATGAAAATAATCCTGCAGGATATGGAGGATCATCTTTTCCTCCAGCTCCGCGTTTTCCGCTTTAGGCCCGAGGAACCACGCGGCGAGTCGGCGGGTGCGCTCGCGCTCGGGCAGCTCTTGAGAGTTCACTTGCTTTGAGCATAGCGCCGCTCGGCGACTTGAAAATGTGTCTGGTAGATTTGTGAAGATGCCGATCACGATCGAAGATGCTGTAGAGGCTCGCCGGAATATTGCAGGGGTCGCGCTGCGGACGCCTCTGGTGCGGCTGAATACCGATGAACACGAAGTGTATTTGAAGCTGGAGAATTTGCAGCCCATCGGGTCGTTCAAAATTCGCGGCGCCGCGAACGTAATCGCGAAGACGCCGCGGGAAAGGCTGGAAAAGGGCCTGCTGACTGCGTCGGCGGGCAATATGGCGCAAGGAGTCGCGTACTGCGCGCGACGGTTGAACATTCCGGCGACGGTCGTCGCGCCGGATACGGCGCCGGAGACGAAACTGCGCGCGGTCGAGCGGTTGGGCGGAAGAATCATAAAGGCGCCCTTCGACCAGTGGTGGAAGGCGTTCGAGACGCGGTCGTTTCCGGGAGTGGATGCGACGTTCATCCACGCCTTTGACGATCCGAACGTGATGGCGGGCAATGGGACCATCGGCCTGGAGTTGATCGAGGATCTGGCTGACGTGGACGCGGTGGTGATTCCGTGGGGCGGAGGCGGACTGGCGTGCGGAATCGCGGCGGTGGTGAAGGCGCTGAAGTCGTCGGTGCTGGTGTACGCGACGGAGGTGGAGACAGCGGCGCCGCTTGCAGCGTCGTTGAAGGCGGGCTCGCCGCAGGTGGTTGATTACAAGCCGTCGTTTGTGGACGGCATCGGCAGCAAGACCGTGTTCCCGCGGATGTTCAAAGAGGCGCAAGAGCTGCTCGATGGGTCGATTGTGGTGACACTCCAAGAGGCTGCGGCGGCGATCAAGCTGGTATCAGAAAGAAATCGCGTGATCATGGAGGGCGCGGCCGCCTGCGCGGTCGCGGCGGCGTTGTCGGGCGCGGCGGGCAAGGGGAAAATCGTGGCGATTGTGTCAGGCGGGAATATCGATATGAAGAAGTTTTGCGAGATCGTTTGTGCCTAGGTGGCGCGAGCTTAGCTTGCAGCATCGGCTTGAGCCGATGTTCGCGCTCCTGCCGCCGGCTGAAGCCAGCGCTGCAAGCTAAAACTCGCACCAGCGACAAGATATTAGTGAATCGTCCAGCTCGCGCTGCCGCACGAGTCGCACTGGCGCGCGTGAGGATTCAGTTTCGCTCCGCAACGGATGCAGACGTGCGATGGCTTCCTGCCGGATCGCTTGGACTGGAAGGCGACAAACGCGGCGAAGGCCGCGGAGAGAAGACCTACCGCGAGCCAGGAGCCTGTGTAGTAGTACAGCATCAGGATGGCGAGAATCGCGGCGGTTGCGATCAGCCATGTTTTACGTGGGAATTCGTCCATCACTGCGCCAGACTTCCATCACTATACATGACTAACCCAAGGCTGAGGCATGGTGCTGGAACTTCGCGGATGGAGACAAAAGCGCGAGGGATTGACCGGCGCTATCCGCACTTATTACACTGCGGGGCATGTACCGAACATCCGTGGCCCTCTTTCTCTGCGTCCTGACCGCACTCGCCCAACGCCGGGGCGCGCCTCCGGCCGATGCGGACCAGTTCCGGTTTCGATTCGTCGGGCCTTTGGCGGGCAACCGCGTGGCGTCGGTGGCGGCCGTGCCTGGCGATGTGAACACCTACTACGCTGGCGCGGCTTCGGGAGGGATTTTCAAATCCGTAGACGGAGGGTTCGGATGGACGCCGATCTTCGACAGTCAGCCGGTGGCAGCCATCGGCGCGCTGGCGGTTTCGCCGTCGAATCCCAATATCGTGTGGGCGGGCACGGGCGAAGCCTGGGCGATTCGCGACGTCGACGTGATGGGCAACGGCATGTACAAATCCACGGACGCGGGAAAGACCTGGCAACACATTGGCCTCGATGAAACGGGTCGCATCGGACGAATCATTCCGCATCCGACCAATCCCGACATTGCCTACGCGTGCGCGCTGGGGCGCATGACGGGACCGCAACAGGAGCGCGGAGTCTATCGCACCACCGATGGCGGCGAACATTGGGATCGCGTACTGTTCGTCGACGAAAACACGGGGTGCAGCGGCCTCAGCATGGACGCGAAAAATCCTCGCGTGCTGTTCGCGGGCACGTGGCAGGTGGAGATGCACACCTATGGCGAGCTGAGCGGAGGCCCCGGCAGCGGCATTTACACGTCGCGCGACGGTGGTACGACGTGGAAGAAAGTCACGGCCGCGGGATTGCCGAAATCGCCATTGGGAAAAATCGACGTGGCTGTGGCGCCGACCGATTCGGATCGCGTCTATGCGCTGATTCAGACCGCCGACCAGGGTTCGATGTGGCGCTCCGAAGACGGCGGAACGAACTGGCGGGTGGTGAATTGGGACCGGGCGTTGATCGGGCGCGCGGGTTACTACATCCATCTGGCGGTTTCGCCGGTGAATGAGAATGAAGTGTTCGTGTCGAACAGCTCGTTCCACCAATCGTTGGATGGAGGCGAGACGTTCCGCCCGACGAATTGGGGAGGCGACAATCACGACATCTGGTGGGATCCAACCAATGCCGACCGCTTCGTCATCACGCACGACGGCGGAATGAGTATCACCACGTCGCACGGGCGCGGGTTTAATCGGGTAACGCTGCCCATCGGGCAGATGTATCACGTGTCGGTGGATAACCAGGTGCCGTATTACTTCTACACCAACATGCAGGACAACACGACCATGCGCGGGCCCGCGGTGCAGGTCGGCTTCGGTGGATTCGGGCGCGCCGCGGAGCCCGGTTGGGACCGCGGCATGGGCGGATGCGAATCGGGCTTTACGTACGCCGATCCGACCGATCCGAATATCGTGTGGGCCACCTGCTACGGCGACGAAGTGACGCGGTGGGATGCGAAGACGAAGCTGGCGCGATCGGTGAGCCCGTGGTTGCACACTCTCGATTCGCCGCCGAACGACACGAAATACCGCTGCCACTGGACGGCGCCTCTGGCGATCGACCCGTTTGATCACAACACGGTGTATTACGGCTGCCAGGTGATTTTTCGGACCACGAATTCGGGCCAGAGCTGGAGTGTGATCAGTCCGGATCTGTCCACGCAGGACCCGAAGTACCTTCAGCCTTCGGGAGGCATTGTCGGCGATAACCTTGGCCAGTTTTATGGCGAAGTGGTGTTCGCCATCGCGCCTTCGACCGTTCAGAAAGGTCTCATTTGGGCGGGAACGAACGATGGCAAGATCTGGTACACGAAGGATGCGGGCGCGCATTGGAGCGACATGACGAAGAATGTCGGAATGAAGGAGTGGGGCACCGTCACCAGCATTCAGCCGTCGTTTTTCGATGCGGGAACGGCTTACATTTCGGTGGATTACCACCTGATGGACAATCGCGAGCCGTTCATTTATAAGACCACCGATTTCGGGGTATCTTGGTCGAAAATCACAGCCGGGTTGCCGACGCATCCGCTGTCGTACGTGCGCGTGGTGGCCGAGGATCCGAATTGCAAGGGGCTGTTGTTCGCCGGCACCGGGAACTCCCTGTTCTATTCGCTGGACGACGGCGCGCAGTGGACGAATCTGAAAAACGGCCTGCCGTCGTCGCCCGTTTCGTGGGCGGTGGTGCAGAAGCAGTTTCACGACCTGGTCATCTCGACCTATGGCCGGGGAATTTACATTCTCGACGACATTACGCCGCTGGAGCAGACGGCGAAGGGCGTGGGCTCCGACACGTCAGTATCGTTGTTCACGCCGCGGCCAACAATGAGGATTTTAGGCGGCGGCCGGGTCTATGTAAATTATCAACTCAAGAATCAGCCCAAAGGTCCGGTGCAGGCGGCGATTCTCGATGCCGACGGCAAGGTGGTTCGCGAGCTGCGCAACGTGCCCGCGCGGCAGGGGCTGAATCGCACGACGTGGGACCTGCATTACGACGCTCCCCGATTGATCGCGCTGCGAACGGCGCCTCCGGAGAATCCGCACATTTTCGAAGAGCCTCGCTTCCGGGGACAGGATTCGAGGGCGATCACTCATTGGGGCGCGGCTCAGGCGCAGGTGGGTCCGGTGGCTGCGCCGGGGTCTTACAAGATGCGCATCACGGTGGATGGGGAATCGTACACCCAGCCACTCGAACTGATTCGCGATCCCAGCAGCACGGGAAACGATGCGGATATTCGTTCCCAGGTAAGCCTGCAACTGCGCATTCGCGACGACATTAATTCAACCTCGGACATGGTCAATCAGCTGGAATGGATGCGCAAGCAGATGGACGACGTGCAGAAGATGTTGAAGGCGGACAGGAGCAAAGCCGCGCTGCTGAAGTCGGTGCAGGAGATGGACCAGAAGATGCAGGATGTCGAATACAAGCTGGTATCGAAGGCGTTGACGACCAGCGACGACAAATATTTCATCGCGGCGTATAAGATTTATTTCAACCTGATGTGGCTCAACGGCGAAGTGGGCACGGGAGCGGGCGACGTCGCGGGAGGCGCGGATTACAAGCCTACGGACACCGCATTCAGCCTGACCGACATGATCGAAAAGGATCTGGCCGCGGCCAAGGCGGAGTATCGCGTGCTGATGGACAAAGAAGTTCCGCCGTTCAACAAATCGCTGGCGGCGAGCGGAGTTACGCCTCTGGCGGGGGGCGGGAATCGGGAGTAGAACCTCAACTCGCCCCAGCCCCATGCGTCAGCTTGGGGCTCGTGTGAGTGGGGCTACTTGCTGACGCAGGAGAAATTCGCTGCGTCGTCGGTGCTTCCCGTTCCGGAATATTTAGCGAACGTCGGATAGGGGCATAGAGGCCGCGTGCGAGCCGCGCCGCTAGCCGGATTGCCTTCGGTCTTATATCTCGTCGCGATGATTTTCGTGGGCGCGCTGCCCTGCTCCACCCATTCCTCGATCGCGTGGATCATGCTGTGATCGGCACTGGCTGGCGCGGGCGACATGGCTCCGAAATCGTTCGGACCGGGTCCGCCTCCGCAATGCTGCATGCCGGGAACCATGAACAGTTCGACGAACTGATCGGCTTGTTTGCGGCCCATTTTCTTGACCACGCTCTCATAATAATGAATGGTGTTGGTGGGCGGCAGCGCCGCATCGCTCCAGCCGTGATAGAGCAGCAGTTTTCCGCCGCGATCCTTGAACTCCTTCAGATTCGGATCCGTGGCGTTGTACAGCTGCCCCATCTTATCGTCGGTGACTTTGACGTCGGTATCGAAATTCATTTTGCGAAAATCCCAGGCCGTATCCTGAAACGTCATGTCAGCGAAGAATCCGTTCGCGAAGGCCATTTCGGCGCTCTTGCCGGCGGAAAATCCGGTGATCCAGGCGCCCCATCCGCCAAAACCAGTTTCGCCGCCGGGCTCGAACCCGGGATAGAGTTGCTGGCCTTTGGAATTTTTCGGACCTTCGTAAATTTTCTTCAGCGCGGCGACCTGCGGTTCGGTCAGGCACGAGTCGGACGCCTCGCCTTTGCACAGCAGCGTCGAGGGATCGAAATGGCACTTGGTGGGATCGTCGATGACGCCGTCGGTCAGTCCGTCCTTGGCATCGCACGACGCCAGGGCCGCGGCTTCGATCGTTTTCAGCTTGGCCATCGGAATGGAACCGGGGCCGTCGAGCGCCTGCTGATTCCACACAAACCCAGCCGCGATGTGGGTGAAGGCGTTGGCCGGAGCGCCGGCGACAATGCCGTCGTAATCGGCCGGATACCGCTGCGCTTCCATCAGCGCTTGCCGGCCTCCGTTGGAGCAACTGGCGAAGTACGACCGCTTGGGCGCGCCGCCATAATACGCCGCGACGATGGCTTTGGTTTTTTCCGCCGTTTCGTGGATGGCGCGATAACCGTAGTCGACCATTTTTTCTTGATGGCCCAACGCCCACACACCGTCGGTTGCGCCGCCCTTATGGCCAGTGTCGGTCGAGGAAGCGACGTAGCCGTTGGCTACGGCTTCGGCCAGCGCGGTATAGCCGATGGAGCCAGCGAATCCGCCGTTGCCGACGCCCAGATATTTTCCGTTCCAACCACTGGCCGGAAGCCACACTTCGAATTCGATGTGCGAATCCGCAGACGGCGTCAGCACGCCCTGCACGCGGCAGAACTCGGGGATCGTTTTATAAATGGCCGCTTTCGGTCCCGAGGGAGGAGCAAAAGCGCCGGCGGCAACGACCTGAGCCGAAGTCGTCGACGCAATCTTCTGTGCCAGAGTATCGCAATCCGCCGCGGGGGCGAAACCGGCACACGCAGCCAGAACGAACAAGGTTCGGAGGTTCACTCTGACAGAGTATCGAAAACTAACCTCCCGCGGGGACTCGGAATTTCTTCAGATTGTCTTCGCTCTGGAAGAAGTAGATGTTGCCGGCCTTGTCCATGCCGATCACGGCGTCGGCTTTGTCCACTTCCTTGCCACTGACCGGATCGATAGCGACACGGGTCGACGGGTCCTGCGTTAACTGCGATGCGCAGTTTTCACAGCAGCCATAATATTTCTTGCCGTTCACGATGATCTCGGTTTGGGGCTTGTCGAAATGTTTCTTGTTGATGAAGCAGGTGTATTTCGCTTCCACCTGTTTCACTTTTTCGCCGCTGGCAGCCAGTAAGGCAACCGGCAGCGCCGCGATGATTGACAACGCCAGCAGTCTCTTCAGGACCATGTGATCCTCCTGACGGCAAGCAGAGCATTCTATTGGCCGATGGTCATCAACCTGAAATCAGCATGTTGCGAAGGCGGGCGATGGAAACTGCGTGATATGCCGCAGCTGTTTCGTGGAGTTTGAGGCGGGCTAGCAGCCCGCAGCCTGCTACCAGCAGGTTTGCTTCGTCAGTCGGCAAAAAGCCGCCTGGTTGGCGGCTGCGGGCTGCTAGCCCGCCCCACGTTGTCAGTTTGGGGTTTCGTTCAGACGGCGGATGCGGGGGCTAACGGATCTCCGGCGGCGTGTACCACGCGAACAATTCCTTCTTCATTTGTTCCACGCGCTGGCGGTCGATCAGCGCGAGATTGGTCATCTCCTCGGGATCGCGCTTCAAATCGTAGAGCTCCGCCATATCGTCGACGCGGAATGTGTACTTGAAATCGCCCCGCCGAAGCATGTATTTGGCGCGAGGCGTTTGGAGGTCGAACTCGGCGAACACCGGTTGATCGCGGACGGCCGTCACATCGCGCAGCTGCGGGACGAGGCTGGGGCAGTCCAGTGGAGGCACGGAGACGCCGCATAACTCGGCTAGCGTCGGCAGCACTTGCACCTGGCTGACCGGCATTGCGCATTTCGATCCCGCCGTAGTCACGCCCGGCGCGCGGATGATAAGCGGGACTCCGCAGGACCCTTCGTAAAACTGAAATTTCTGCCACAGCCCGTGGTCACCCAGCAGCTCGCCGTGATCGGAGGTGTAGAGGACGACAGTATCTTTCTCCAGGTCGAGTTCGCGCAGCGCGGCGAACACTTGCCCCAGCGCATCGTCCATCTGCGCGAGATTCGCATAGTACATCGCGATTCGGTGTTTCGCTTGCAGCGGATCGCTCAATTCGGGGGTCGGGCCGTTGAAGCGGATCAGGTCGCGAACCTGCGCCGGGACTTTCGATGGATCCACTTTGCCCCAGGTGGGCGGAAGCGGCATGTCCTCGGCGCGATACATTTCTGCAAAGCGCCGCGCGGGCATAAACGGATCGTGCGGTTTCAGGCAGGAGCAAATGGCGAAAAAAGGCTGCTGCCGGCCGTGGTTTTTGAGGAAGCGAACCGTCTCGCGGGCGACGAAACTGTCGAAGTGGTCCTGCTCCGGAATTTCCGACACGCGGCCGACGGCGACGGAGCCTTTTCGGGAATCGAGCGCACGGGCGCCTTTCCAGGGATCTCCTTCCTCGCGCCACAGATCGTCGATTTCGGGCATCCCCGAACCGGAGTTGGCGCGGCTCAGCTCGTCGGCGTAGAGCTTCGTTTTTGGGCCCAGGTACTGATACCAGTCATTAAAATCGAGCCGGTAATCGAAGCCATGGGTTTGCGCGTCGACGAAGTGCATCTTGCCGATGAGCGCCGTCATGTACCCGGCGCGGCCGAAATAGTGAGCGATGGTTTTGTGCTCGAACGGCCACGGCGTCGCGTTGTCCCAGGTTTGGTGATGATGGGTGTACAGGCCGGTGAGCAGAGACGCCCGCGACGGCGTACACACGGGATTCGAGCAGTATGCCGCGCCGAAACGGGCTCCGGAACGGGCCAGCGCGTCCAGGTTCGGAGTCCGCGCGAAGCGATTGCCCTCAATCCCCAGGCAATCCCGACGGTGCTGGTCGGACATCAGCAGCAGGACGTTTTTGGGTCGTCCAGCGGTCTGGGCGCGGGCATGAAATGGCAACCCCAGGAGCCCTGCCTGCACGAATTGCCGCCTGTTCATTCGGGTTTCAGTGTAACCCACTAGCGCGACTTCACCCAAGGCATCCGAATCGATGTGAGAAATCCTAACGTTCTCCGTCACTTATGCTTTGGCACGTTGCTTGCCATGCATTTCCAGAAGTTATGTGCGCATAGGAGCTTCTCATGACGAAAGACAGCCTCACCATTACCGATAACCGCACGGGCACATCCTACGAAGTCCCTCTGTTCGAGGGGAATATCCGCGCGAAAGACCTGAAACAGATCAAGCAGGATCCGGAAGACTTCGGCGTGATGAGTTACGACCCGGCGTTCCTGAACACGGCGTCCTGCCAAAGCCGGGTCACCTTCATCGACGGCGATAAGGGAATCCTGCGCTATCGCGGCTATCCCATCGAGCAACTGGCCGAGCGCTGCACCTTTCCCGAGGTCGCCTACCTGCTGGTGTTCGGCGAACTGCCGGACGAGAATCAACTGCGGGACTGGGTCAGCGCGATCACGCATCACACCATGATTCCGGAGTACACGAAAAACGGTCTCGAAGGCTTTCGCCACGACGCGCACCCGATGGGGATGCTGATCAGTTCAGTGGCGGCGCTGTCGACGGTGTATCCGGACGCGAAAAACGTCATGGATCCGGAGTCGCGCCGGTTGCAAATCGTCCGCCTCATCGCCAAGATGCCGACGCTGGCCGCGTACGCGTACCGGCACAGCCTGGGCTATCCCTACATCTACCCGGACAACGATCTGAGCTACGCCGAGAATTTTCTCAACATGATGTGGAAGATGGTGGAGCCGAAGTACGTCGCCAACCCGGTGCTGGCGCGCGCGCTGGACATTTTGTTTATCCTGCACGCCGATCACGAACAGAATTGCAGCACCAACACCATGCGCGCCATCGGTAGCGCGCAGACCGATCCGTATCTTTCGGTCGCTGGCGCGGCGTCGGCGCTGGCCGGGCCTCTGCATGGCCGCGCGAATGAGGAAGTGCTGCACATGCTGGATGAGATCGGCACCAAGGACCGCATCCCGGCGTTCATCAAGAGCATTAAAGAAGGCCACGGCAAGCTGATGGGTTTCGGGCACAGGATCTACAAGAATTACGATCCACGCGCGCGCATCATCAAATGGACGGCGGAGAAAGTATTTGAAGTCACGGGCAGGAATCCGAAGCTGGACATCGCGCTGGAGCTCGAAAGAATCGCGCTTGAAGACGAATATTTCATTTCGCGCAGGCTCTATCCGAACGTCGATTTTTATTCCGGGATCATCTATCAGGCGATGGGTTTCAAGCCCGAAATGTTCACGGTGTTGTTCGCGATCCCCCGCACCGCCGGATGGCTGGCGCAGTGGGAAGAACTGATTCGCGATCCGGAGCAGAAAATCGCCCGCCCGAGGCAGATCTACGTCGGCCCCGCTGTGCGCGACGTAGCACCGAAGGTTGCTCAATAGCATCCTGTGAGTGATGTGGCGTACGCACTCGTGCGTGCCGCGTCGAGACTCGTCTCGATGCCAGTCGGACGGCTATATCAGGAGAAATTACTTTTCCCAGGGCCGGTGCGGCTCGCCCTTGTCGCGATCGACAACGCGGTCGTAGAGATGCTCGTCGCTGGTGGTACCGAGCGACAAATTGTACCAACTGGTCAGGCCGAGCCCCTCGCGCAGATCTTCATCGAATGCGTGAAGCGTTTTCAGATGCGTCGCCAACGCGGGTAGTTCTACGCCGGAGGGCGTGCGGATGATCATCTGGTAGCCGAGATTGACCAACTCGCCGATCTCTTCGCCCACTAGAACGCCTGCCTTGCCGATCTTCACTTTGCCCCCGCCGAGGCTCTCGACGATGGCCGCGCAGCCGTCGCGCTTTACTCCCGCAACGCCCGAGGACCGGACCACGCTCTGAAATCCGTACTGCTTCAGATTGCCGATGCGGTCTTCAAACGTCGATACCTGCGCCTTATTATTGCGAAAGAACATACGATCTTCATTATAATGCGTGAGTGCCTTATATTCTTTCCCTGGACGAAGGAACCACCAGCGCCCGTGCCGCGCTTTACGATCAGGAAGGTCGCCGTGTCGCGATGGAGTCGAGCCCCATCGATTGCGTTTATCCGCATCCGGGATGGGTTGAGCAGGACGCCAACGCAATTTGGCGAGCGCAGTTGGACGCGACAAGAAGAACGCTGAATGCGGCCGGGGCGACGGCGAGCGATGTCGCCGCCATCGGCATTACGAACCAGCGCGAGACCACGGTGGTTTGGGATCGCCGCACGGGGGAACCGGTGGCGCCGGCCATTGTTTGGCAATGTCGCAGAACCGCCGCGTTTTGCGATGCGCTCCAGCCGCGCGAGACCATCGAACGAAAAACCGGCCTCGTGATCGACGCCTATTTTTCGGGCAGCAAGATTCGCTGGATTCTGGATCACGCTCTGGATCAAGGAGACGCGCGCCCGGCCGATCTTTTGTTTGGCAATATCGACACATGGCTGATCTGGAAGCTGACCAACGGCGCATCGCACGTGACGGATTACACCAACGCGTCGCGCACCATGCTCATGAATCTCGCCTCGGGTGACTGGGACGACGAGCTGCTCTCGATCTTCGGCGTGCCGCGTGAGATGATGCCGAAAATTGTGGCGTCGTCGGGCATTTGCGGCGTCGCCGCGGCGGAGCACCTGGGGAGCCAGATCCCCATCGCGGGAATCGCGGGCGATCAACAGGCGGCGCTATTCGGACAGGCGTGCTTTTCTCCCGGATTATCGAAAAATACGTACGGCACTGGATGCTTTGCCCTGATGCACTCGGGGGGCTCGGCTCCGGTATCGAAGAGTCGTCTTCTCGCCACGCGAGCCGCATCGCCCGACGCTTCGGCGCAGTTCGCGGTGGAAGGGAGCGTCTTCATCGCGGGCGCGGCGGTGCAGTGGCTGCGCGACAAGATGCAGATCATCTCGACGGCGGCGGAGTCGGAGGCCGTCGCCGCTTCGGTCCCCGACACCGGCGGAGCCTACTTCGTTCCGGCGTTCGTCGGCCTGGGCGCTCCGCACTGGGATTCGGCCGCGCGAGGCATTTTTACGGGCATCACCGCGGGAACAGATCGAGCACAGATGGTGCGCGCCGCGCTTGAGAGCATCGCTTATCAGACGCGTGAATTGGTGGAGGCGATGGAATCCGACAGCGGACATAAATTGAAGGAACTGCGCGTCGATGGGGGCGCGACGGCGAATAATTTCCTGATGCAGTTTCAGGCCGATATTCTCGGCTCGCCTCTGGTGCGCCCGGCCGATATTGAAACGACCGCGCTGGGCGCCGCATATCTGGCTGGCCTGGCCACAGGTTTTTTCAAAAGTCTCGACGAACTGCAAAAGTTCTGGCGCGCGGAGCGGGTGTTCGAGCCGCAGATGAGCGCCGATCAGCGTGAGAGTTTGTTCAAAGGCTGGAAAACCGCGGTGGCTCGCTGCCGGATGGGCCAGTAGCTTTATTTTGGCGCCTGCCCGCATGCTCACGCATGGCGGCTCAGTCTCGAGACGGAACCGCGACCGTCAGGAAGCGGGTAGGCGAGGTCAGCTCCTCACAGCGCCCGACACACTGCAGCGGTCATGTCCGCGGTAGTAGCGTACCCTCCCAAATCGGCGGGCAGCTCCGCGGTCGCCGTGACGTGCTCGATCGCCTGCATCAAACGAGCCGCAGCCGCGGTCTCGCCGAGATGTTCCAGCATCATCACCGCGGTCCAGAAACTGCCGATCGGATTCGCGATTCCCTTCCCCATGATGTCGAATGCCGAGCCGTGAATGGGTTCAAACATCGACGGGTATTGCCGCGACGGATTCAGGTTCGCGGTAGGCGCGATACCCATGCTGCCGGCGAGCGCAGCGGCCAAGTCGCTCAAAATGTCGGCGTGAAGATTGGTCGCGACGATTACGTCCATGCTGCGCGGCTTGCTAACCATGCGCATGGTAGCGGCGTCGACCAGCACTTTGTCGGTCTCGACCGCTGGAAACTCGCGGCCGACTTCAGCGGCAATCTCATCCCACAGCACCATGCCGAAGCGCTGCGCGTTCGATTTCGTGACCACGGTCAGCTTCCGCCGGGGCCGGGAGAGAGCCAGTTCATAGGCGAAGCGCATGATCCTGGTGACACCAGCGCGGGTAAAGATGGCGGTTTCAGTCGCGACCTCTTCGGGAAATCCCCGATGTGCACGGCCGCCATGGCCTGCGTATTCGCCTTCACTGTTCTCGCGGACAATCACCCAATCCAGGTCGCCTGCGCTCGCATTTCTGAGGGGCGAAACGATGCCGGGCAGAATCCGCGTGGGCCGCACGTTGGCATATTGATCGAAGCCCTGGCAGATGCGGAGGCGCAAGCCCCAGAGCGTGACATCGTCCGGCAAATGCGGATCGCCGACCGCGCCAAAGTAAATCGCGGCGTAGTTGCGCAATATTTCAAGACCATCGTCCGGCATCATGCGGCCGGTCTGGCGATAGTAGTCGCTGCCCCAGGGAAACTCATCGACGAGAAGCTCGAAATCGCCACAGCGTTTCTCAAGTGCTTGAAGAACCGCGAGGCCCGCCGGAATGACTTCCTTGCCGATTCCATCTCCCGCAATGGCGGCGATTTTATGTTGGCGCATATCGTGATGATAGATTATGCGTTGGAGGTGATTCTTGTGACACGTCGCGAATTTGGGGTTGTTCCGCTTGCGCTGAGCGCCATGCAGGCAGAGGCGCAGTCCAAGCCGGCCCCGAGGATTCTGGTGGTGAGCGCGCATCCGGCGGATTTCTGCTCGCGCGCGGGGGGAACGCTGATCAAGCACATTCGCGCCGGGTCCACGGCGAAAGTGATCTGGCTGACGCATGGCGAATCGGATGAGAGCCAGCTTCTCTACAAACAGCGGCCGGGTATTTCGGTCGAGGAAGTCCGGCGTATTCGTGAGAAAGAAGCTTTCGATGCGGCGGCGATTATCGGCATCGAAGGAAAAATGTTCGGCTGGGGCGACGGGCCTTTGCGCATGACGCCGGAACGGATGGAGATGCTGGCGCACGAAATGGCCGATTTCAAACCCGACCTGATTCTGACTCATTGGAAGGACGAGCTGACGTATCCGACGCATTGGAGAACGTCGCGCAGCGTGGTGGAGGCGGCGCAGATGGCTCGCGTGACATGGAACATCGATTTCTTTGAACCGACCATCGGAACCGGGTCGCGCGTGGGATTCGTGCCCGATCATTACGTCGACATCACCGACGTGTTCGAACAAAAGATGAGAGCCGTGAAGATGTTGGCCGCGCAACCGCAGTTGGTCGACTACTACACTATCTGCAATCGCTGGCGCGGCCTGGAGTGCGGCCGCCAATACGCCGAGGCGTTCGTTCGCTGGGCGCCGAAAGTGCCTGTCGGCGATTTATGAGAGTGCGTGCCGCGCGTCGAGACTCTCGAAAACGTCGGTGGCGACTCTTGTGGAGCCGACAATTTTGGCGGCAGCCTGGCTTTCAGCAGGCTCTTCGATGATCCGATGGAAAGCCGCCTTAAAGGGCGGCTGCCGCCAAAATTGACGGCCCCACAAGCCACCGAAGCCCGATTGGTTTTCATCGCTACCGGTGCGCCGAGGCGCATCCAAAACACTCGTGTCGATGCTTGGATATGTCGCTGGCGGAGTGCTACGCGGTCTGGAACCAGCCGTGAGCAGGGCCGCGATAGCGGATTGCCAGTTGCGGCGTATCGACCGGCTTACCCGCCTTCTTCGACGCGAAACAAAATGCGAGCGCTCCGGTGACGAGCAAAGTTCGTTCGACGGGATTCGGCGGCTGGCCTGTTGCGAGGAACCGGTCCACGCAGCGGGCCATGCCGTCCCAGTTCGGCAGCGGTCGCTCCACTGGGAATGAATACGCGACGGTCTGCGGCCGGTCTTCTCCCTTCACTTTGATCGCCGTGCTCCAGCCGACGTTCTGCGTCAGCACCATGACGGCGGCCCGCAATCCATCGCGGTAGCGCAGGACGAACAGAACCGGCTTCTTGGAGTGCTCCTCCGATAGCCACGATTCCGGCAATCCCACCAGGCGCTTCGCTTCTTCGAGCAGCGGTTTAAACAACGGAGTCGACCACGCGCCTGGACCATCCCGCCATGTCTGGATCGCCTCGCCTCCTTCGATCCATTCCACTGAGGCGATTCCCGTTTCGCCGCCTTTGCGGCGCTCCACGATGCATTGCAGGGCCTCCAGTGTATGGAAACCGTACGCGTCCGGATCGCCATAGCCGAGGGCAACAGCCTCGGTAATCGGCGTTTCCAAGGGTGGGTCCAGTGCCGGTCTTCGAATCGTCAGAGGAATCGACGAGCCGGCCATGAACGGGAATCCGATCTTTTTCGCGCGGCGATAAATCGTTTCCGCCTTCTCCCACGAATAGGAAAAATGTTTATCGAAAAAGGTCGGCACGGAGCGGCCCGTCTGCTCGTAGACATCCAGGATCTGCGAAAACAATTCGAATCGTGGATACAGTTGCTGTCCCAGATCGTTCAGCGGATAGTCGCCGTGTTCGCCGATGAAGACCACCCCATCCACCGCGAGCGAGTTTCCGCCCAGCGTGAGCGCTTCGCGGATCGTCGGGTAGATTTTGAAGCCGCTTCGCGCGGCCTGGTCGCGGGTTTGATCGGTATTCACAGGCATCTGATCGGTGTGCATGGAAACAATATGAGTATGCGAAGGTTCCCAAATCGCGTTGGGCGAATAACCGGTAAGAAGGCGGCCGACGAGCACGTCGGCGTGAGAATAATAGCGGTAGGCCGTCACGATGGCCGCGGTTTTGGTGCGCCGGTCACCTGGGGACGAGGGCGGCTGCGGCGTGGCTTTCGCCATCAGCGCGGGCGCGGCGATTCCAGCGCTGAGAAGGTCTCTACGAGTCATGGATGTGATTGTAGTGCAAAATACTCTAAGATGCCTCACTTCCATGCTGATGTTCACGAGAAGAATATTCGCGCGAAGACCTCCGGTTCCCTCGATCGCCATCAACGGTCGTCGCGCACCCTGGCCGGGGGTGTATCGAGCGGGATGCGGCGCGCGGCGAAACCATATCCGCTGTTTTTCGATCATGGCGCGGGATCGCGCGTGGTGGACGTGGATGGAAACTCCTATTTGGATTACGGCCTGGCGTGGGGGCCTCTCATATTGGGCCACTCGCATCCTGCGGTGGTGGAGGCCATACAGCGGCAGGCCGCTCGGGCCCTGACGTTTGGCGCGCAGCACAATCTGGAGTTCGAGGTCTCCGAACTCCTGAATCGCACGATCCCCTGCGCGGACCTGGTCTGCTACGCCAACAGCGGGACCGAAATCGTGCAAGTCGCGCTGCGCCTGGCGCGCGCTATAACGGGCAAAAGAAGATTCCTTAAATTCGAAGGACACTATCACGGCTGGAGCGATGAGGCGCTCGTCGCCTACCATCCCCCGCAAAGCGATCCGTTGGATGCGCCGTCGGCGGTTGGCGCGGGTCAGCTTCCGCACGATCACGTGATCGTCGCGGAATGGAACAATCGCGAGCATGTGGAGCGGATCTTTGCGGAACACGCTGCGGATATTTCGGCGATCATCTCCGAGCCGTTGTTGTCCAATAGCGGCTGTATTCCGCCCGCTCCGGGGTTTTTGGAATTCTTGCGCGAAATAACGCACCGCTACGGCGTCGTGCTGATTTTCGATGAAGTGATCACCGGGTTTAGGGTCGACCTGGGAGGCGCGCAAGGGCGCTGGGGTGTGATTCCCGATCTCGCGACTTACGCAAAGGCTGTGGGCGGCGGCGTGCCGCTGAGCGTTCTGGCTGGAAAATCGGAGTTCATGCAAAAGATCTCCGATGGAGAAGTGATCCACGCGGGAACTCTGAATGGAAATCCTCTGTCGCTGGCCGCGGCGCGGGCGACCATCGGCGTGTTGTCGGCCGACGCCGTTTATCCGGGCATGCGCGCGAAGGCCGACCGGCTGCGGGCCGGTATCGAAGTCGCGATGAAGAATGCGGGCATCCCGATCGTGACCTCGGGCGACGGCCCTGTGTTCCAAATTGCGTTCATGGAAGCAGCGGCAAAGAATTATCGCGACACGCTCCGCGCGCGAACGGATTTATACGCCGACCTCGCGATGGGTCTGTTGGACCTGGGCGTTCTAACTCTGCCGGATGGGCGCTGGTATGTTTCCGCCGTCCACACCGACGAGGATATCGAGCGCACGCTAGACGCGGTCCACACCCTCTGCGGCGGGAATCATGTTCTTTGACGGGTCGATGGTGGCGAACAGAACGCCGCTCACGATCAGCATCGCGGCCAAGGGCATCAGCGCGCGATCGTAGCTGCCGTACCATTCGACCCAGTAGCCAAACGCGACCGACGATATCAGCGATCCGGCTTGGCCGGCCGTGTTCATCGCGCCGGAGATGGCGCCTGCGTGCTCACCTCCAGCATCGACGCAAATGGCCCACGCCACCGGCAGCATCAGGTCCATCGCGCCCAGGCCGATGGTGAGCAACGCGACCGCGCCCCAGTTATTCGTCGTGATCGTCGCGCAAAGCAGCAGCACACCAGAGACAACCAGACCTGCCGAGCCGATCGCACAGCGCGCGAAACGCAAGGAATGAGTCCGCGCCAGCCGGTCGCTGAAATATCCGCCAGCGACCAGACCCGCTAAACCAAAGAAGGCTGGAAGCGCGGATGCAATTTCCATCTGGTTTTCGGTCATCCCTCGTCCCTTCTGCAAATATGTGTGCAGCCACGAGAGATAAAAGTACCCGCCCCAACAGTAGGTGTGATACATCAGCAGCAGGCGGATAAAATTCGGATTCCGGATCAACTGTGACCATTGCACGCCGCCATGGGACCACGGCTGCGGCGGGCCAATCTTGTCGCGCTCCTCACGAGTGACGCCGGGCATTTCGGCCGGCGAATCGCGGAACCACCAATACCAGAGCACGCTCCAGAAAATGCCCAGCGAGCCGAAGGCGTAAAATGCGGCGCGCCATCCTTGCCGCTGTTCGATGGAGACCACAATGGGAGGCGCCAGCGCGCCGCCCAGCGCGGTCGCGGTCCAGAAGACGCTCAGTGCGCGCGCGCGTTCGGACGCCGGAAACCACCGCGAGACGGCTGACGTGCAATTCGGAAACGCGCCCGCTTCGCCCGCGCCAAACAGAAACCGCACGCCGAGCAGCAGCCGGAAATTTGTCACCGCTCCGGTCAGCGCGGTAAAGGCCGACCACCAGAGCACGATGCGAGGGAGGATTCTGCGCGGGCCGATCCGGTCGCCCATCATTCCGCTGGGGATCTCAAACAGCGCGTACGCCAGAGTGAACGCGCCTATGACCCAGCCCCAGTGGCTCGGGCTGATGCCCATTTCGTTCTGCATTCTGGGCCCGGCGACGGCGATGCAAAGGCGGTCCAGGTACATCACAAACACCATCGTGAATAGCAAGGCCAGGACCCGGAAGCGATACGGCATGAAGTCTATATGATAGGCTCGCCTAGATGAAGATCGCGATTGGCAGCATCATGCACGAGTCCAACTCGTTCAATGCGGAGCCCACAGTTCTCTCCGAGTTTTCTTTCCGCGAAGGCGATTGGGGCACCGGCAATTCGGAAGTAGCAGGCTTTATCGAGGAGGGCGCGCGAAGAGGGCTCGAACTCATCCCGGCGATTTATGCAGCGGCGACTCCGAAGGGTCCTGTGGTGCCCGAGGCGTTCGAAGAGCTGACCGCACGGCTGATTCGTCCTCTGAACATGAACCTGGACGGAGTCCTGCTCGCTCTGCACGGCGCGATGTTTACCGAAAGGTTTCCGCAAGCGGATGAGGAAATCGTGCGCCGGGTGCGCGCCGCGGTGGGACGGGAGATGCCGCTGGTGGTGACCCACGATTTTCACGCCAACGTTTCTCCCGCACTCGTCGAACTGACCGACGTCCTAATCACCTACCAGCAGAACCCGCATATCGATACCAAGCAACGCGGCGCGCTGGCGGCTTCGATCTTGTCGCGAATGCTGACGGGCGAGATTCGACCGCGCCAGGCCATGGTGAAGCCGCCTCTGCTGTGGAATATCGTTCATCAAAACACCTCCGCCGAACCCCTGCGATCCATCACGGCGGCGAGCATCGAATTGGAGAAGCAACCGGGCATCCTGGCCGCGAGCGTCGCGGGCGGATATCAGTACAACGACGTGCCGTACATCGGTCCATCGGTAATCGTGGTTACCGACGGCAATCGGGACCTGGCGCAACGCGAAGCGCAGAAGCTTGCGGACATGATGTGGGAGAAACGAGGGGAAATTCGCCTCGACCTTCCGGACGCGGCATCGGCTGTCGCGGACGCCATCCGCGCAGAACGCTTCCCAGTGGCGCTGTTCGACGTCGGCGACAACGTCGGCGGAGGCTCGTCGGCCGATGAGACGGCCTTGCTCGAGGAACTGCTCCGACAGCGCGCCACGGGCTGGGTCGTCGTGCTCAACGACCCTGCCGCGGTGGCAATCGCCAAGGCGCTAGGGATCGCCGGCGCTTTCGATCTCGCCGTAGGCGGACATGCTCTCAGTAGTGTCACCAAACCAATCCGCGTGAAAGGCATCGTGCGGTCGCTTCATCTGGGACGCTACATCGAGCCCGGCGTGCGTCACGGCGGCCATCGCTATTGGGACATGGGACACTGTGCGGTTATCGAAGAACAAGGCTCGTCGCGCGATGAGCAGAACTTTCTGCTGCTGACCTCCGAACCGACCAGTCCGTTCTCCCTGCACCAGTTTTATTCCTGCGGAATTTATCCCGAAGGCCAGAAAGTCCTCGCTGTGAAAGGCACCGTGGCTCCGCGAGCGGCCTATGAACCCATCTCGGCAAAAATCCAATTGGTCGATACGCCAGGAGCCACCGCGGTCAATCCGGCGCGCTTCGCTTTTCATCGCGCGCGACCGGGAATTTACGGTCTGAACGCTTAGTGTCCGCATGCTCACGCATGGCGGTTCCCCTCGTTGCAAACAGGGAACCGCGACCGTCAGGAAGCGGACAGACACTACCGCTTACTAGTCGACCAGACGCAGACGTCCGAACGCCTGCGGCACATGGAAGCTCTTCTGCCCGGTCGGCTGCCAGGCGTAGAATTTCTTCGTCGCCCCCGCGCCCGCGATGCGATACAGGCCGACACGCATCTCCGTGCCCGCCTTCGCCGCCGTCACCCCGATGGCGCTCATGGGGATTGCCATCTCGCCATACCAGATGTGATGTTCGCGGTCGATCCGGGCTTTCACCTTATAGCCCGAGTTCCACGCCATGCCTTCCGCGGCCTTGCTGTCCTCGCGATTGATGTCCAGATCGACCCATTCCCCTCGCGGCGACACCTGCAATTCCTTGTAACGGCGTATGTGATCGAAGTCAGCCCCGATAAACACTTCGCCCACGTCCCAGTTCCACAGCTCCGGCGTCTCGACCGCCGGGTTCGGATCGGGTTTCAGGTTCAATTCATCGAATGGACAGATGAACAGAAGATAGAGCGTCGTGGCCGTCCAGCGCGAACGGAATTCTGTGGGCGATCCAGGAATGGGTTCGTTCAAAAAGCTCCGGTCTGCTCTGACGCCGGCGACGCCTTTCCACTGCGGCGCATCGGGATCGGCCGTCAACGCGAAGTCCGCACGCGTCCGGCGGCTTTCGAGAACGCCCGGCCCATCGGCCAGCGTCGCCAGCACAAGGCTTAGGTGTATACTCGCTTTCCATATGTATCGCATCGCACTCCTCTTCCCGGTCCTGCTGGCTGGCCAGCCTCTGGTTCCCAACACATACTACCGCACGTTCTCCCATTCCAACGTCGTCTTCCACCACGTGAAGCCGGGTGAGATCATCGCCACGCAGACGCTCGATTCCAGCGGCCGCGATTTTCATAGCGAGGTGCGCCATCCCGAATCAGGCAATCCTCTTACCGGCCCCTTCTACATTGAAGGCGCACAGCCTGGAGACGCGATCCTCGTCCATCTGCGCCGCGTGCGGCTCAATCGCGACTGGGGCTACTCAGGCTACCAGCTCGGCCTTTACGCGTTGTTGCCGGAGGTCATCCGGGATCTCTATTCGCCCAACTATAAGTCCGGCGTCCCTATCCCCGGCCGCAACAATCTGGTCAAGTGGGACCTCGATCTGGCTAACAACATCGTCCGTTTGCGCGACCCGATGAGCACTGTGGTCAAGATGCAGTTCCCCGCGATCCCCATGCTCGGTTGCATCGGCGTGGCCGCGCCCGGCGATTTCTCGCCTACGTCGGGACCGGCGGGTTCCTACGGAGGCAACATGGATTACAACCGCGTGCGCGAGGGCGCCACCGTGATTCTCCCCGTCTATCATCCGGGGGCCCTGCTGTATATGGGCGACGGCCACGCGCTGATGGGCGACGGCGAACCGACGGGCAACGGCATCGAGACCTCCATGGATGTCGAATTTTCCGTCGACATCGCGAAGAACGCAAAACTTGACGGCCCGCGCATCGACAACGCGGAGTCGATTATCAGCATCGGCGCGCAACCGGAATTTGTTTCGAGCCTGGATCGCGGTCTGGCCATGGCGACCACCGACATGGTTCGCTGGCTCTCGACCGAGTACAAACTGGAACCCTGGGCCGCGCATCTGCTCGTTGCCTTCCAAGGCCAGTACGACGTCGTGACGGTATCGGGCTCGATGGCCCTGCGCATCCCCAAAAAATATCTGCCGCCCAAATGAACGATCCTTCCGACCTCGAACGTTTCGTGAACGCGCAGGCCCCTGTGTACGCTTTGGTATGCGCCGAGTTGCGCGCGGGACAGAAACGAGGGCACTGGATGTGGTTCGTATTCCCTCAACTTCGCGGTCTGGGTTCCAGCGCGATGGCCAATAAATTTGGTATCTCGTCGCGCGAGGAAGCGGAAGCCTATTTGGACCACCCGGTTCTTGGGCCCCGCCTGCGCGAGTGCACGAACCTGGTGAATGCCGTGGAGGGCCGTTCGGTCGAGCAGATTTTCGGTTACCCGGACGACCTGAAATTTCGATCCTCCATGACGCTGTTTCGAATCGTGGCCGAGGACAATCGCATCTTCAACTACGCTCTGGACAAGTTTTTCGAGGGCGAAGCCGATCCACGCACCCTCGACATGGCATAATCGAACATGCGAATTATCCGTTGGACCGCCCTTCTATTCGCCGCCGCCGTCGCGCTGCCTGCGGCGCGGTTCGGAATCGAACACATCGGCCGCATCGTCCGCTTGAACGATCCGCAGATTTCTCCTGACGGTAAGTCCATCGCGCTGGTCGTCTCGCGAACCAATTACGAAGAAGACCGCTATGACCCGCAGCTGGTCCTGATCGACGTCGCGACGCACGCGCAGCGTGTGCTGACGCGCGACCGCCGCGGATTGGGGCAGGCCCGCTGGTCGCCCGATGGCACGCGCCTGGCATTTCTCGCATCGGCTGAAGGCAAGTCGCAAGTCTTCATCATGCCGATGTCCGGAGGCGACTCCTGGCAGATCACAAAATCGCCCCCTGGCGTTCAGCAGTTCGCGTGGAGACCGGGCGCGCATAACGAAATCGCCTTCGTCGCGATGGATGAAGCGCCGAAAGTCCCGGGCGAAGAGCGCCACAACCATTCCTTCGAAATTCAAAACAATCATTATCTGTTGACGGAAGCGCCGCGCCCCTCGCACGTGTGGCTGATTTCGGCTGACGGCAAAGGAATCGCGCGCAGGCTGACTTCCGGCGCCTGGACGCTGCCCGTCACCCTTCCTCCTGGTGCGCCGTCATCACCTCTCTCCTGGTCTCCCGACGGCAAACGCCTGGCGATTGTCAAAGTGGCTTCGCCTTACACGGGCGACAATGACAAGGCCGCCATCCAGTTGCTCGACGTGGATAGCGGACAGCTCCAGCCGCTGACCAGCCGCACGCACCACGAAACGCAGCCGCTCTATTCGCCCGATGGCGCACACATCGCGCACTGGTATCCGCGCGACGGCGATACGAAAAACGTCAACGAAATTTACGTCGGCCCCGCGGCCGGAGGTGAGACCGCCAGTATCACCAAGCCTCTCGATCACAACGTGCAACGCGCGATGTGGATGCCCGATGGCAAGGCGCTTCTCGTGAGCGCCAATCACGGCACCACGACCGGCCTGTGGATTCAGCCGATCGATGGCAAGGCGCGAAGAATCGAACTGGGAAAAGTGGTCGCCACCGCGCCTTTCTGGTTGGACGCGTCCATGGGTCCGGCGGGCGAACTGGCGTTTACGGGCACGGAACCGGAGCGGCCGGCCGAGCTCTACTATCTGCCGTCGCCCACCAGCGCGCCGCAGCGAATTACGGATTTCAATCGCGAAGTGGCGTCGGTTGAAATGGGCCGCACCGAAACCGTCGAATGGGACTGCGACAAATTTCACATGGATGGAGTCGTGACTTATCCGCCGGATTTCGTGGCCAGCAAGAAGTACCCGCTGGTCCTCTATGTCCACGGCGGCCCGCGCTCGGCGTCGAAAGAGGCGTTTTCGAGCCGCGCGCAATTGCTCGCCGCGCAGGGCTGGGTGGTGTTCGAGCCCAACTATCGCGGCAGCGACAATCTTGGAAACGAATTTGAGGCGGCGATCTGGAACGACGCCGGCGCGGGTCCCGGACGCGACACCATGGCCGGAGTCGCGCTTCTGGAAAAACGAGGTTTTGTCGATTCCTCGCGCATGGCCGTATCCGGTTGGTCCTACGGGGGCTACATGACAACGTGGCTGCTGGGAAATTATCCGACGCGATGGAAAGCGGCGGTGGCCGGCGCGGCCGTGACCGATTGGCTGGATCAATACGACTACGGCGACGCCAACGTGCGCCGCGGAACCGCATTCGGGGGCTCGCCTTATACCGACGCGAAGCGGCTGGAAGCATATCGCGAGCAATCGCCCATCACGTACGCCAACCGCATCAAGGCGCCAACGCTGATTCTGTCCGACACGGGCGACTACCGAGTGCCCATCACGCAATCGTTCCAGCTTTATCACACGCTGGTTGACAACGGCGTCACCACGCAGTTCATCGCGTATCCAGTGTCGGGCCACAGCCCAAGCGACCCGGTGCACTCGCGCGACGTCGACCGCCGCTGGATCGCCTGGCTGTCAAAACACCTGGGACAATAACAAGCGTCGAGATGAGTCTCGACGCGGCACGCACGAGTGCGCACGCCACATAGCGTTAGTCCTTCACGGTAAGCAAGATCAGGCCGCTGGATGCGACCAGCATCGCGGCAAGGAAGAAAAGCCCGGCGACGAAGTTGTGCGTCATGTCGCGCAGGTATCCGATCAGCAGCGGGGTCGCCATACTCGCCAGAATGCCGCAGGAACTGATAAACGCGATTCCAGCCGGACGCGCCGCCGGCGAGAGCAACAGCGGTGGGACGGCCCACAGGACGCTCATCGCGGTGAATCCACCAGCGGAGCAAAAGACGAGGCCCAGCATGCGGAGATCGGGCAGCGAGAACGACGCGACGAAGATCCATCCCACCGCGGCTAAGAACATCGGCGCGACAATGTGCCATGCCCGCTCTTTTCGTCGATCTGAGTGCGCGCTCCACAGCGGCATGCAGGCCGCCGCGATCAGCGCCGGGAGCGCGGTCAATAGCCCGACGGAAGAGAAACTGTGTTCGGCTCTCATTTCCTTGACGATCTGCGGCGTCCACGTCACGATCGTATTCAAGGTCATCACCAGACCGAAATACGCGGCCGACAGCAGGACCACACTGCGGCTCAGCATCTCCCAGCAGGGCGTTTTCTCACCGCGCTCCGGCGGCGGGCCGATGCTTTGAGAGAGCGCGTCCTTTTCATCCGCCGTCAGCCACCTTGCATCGCGCGGTTTATCGGTCAGATAAAAGTAGGCGGCGATTCCGAGGATCGCCGAGGGCAGGCCCTCGACCAAAAACAGCCAGCGCCACGCAGCCGTGCCGAGCGCGCTATGTCGATCGAGGATCAGACCGGAAAGAGGCGCGCCGAGCGCGATGGTCAACGGCTGCGCGATCATGAACAGCGCGTTTGCCTTGGCGCGATGCGCCTGCGGGAACCACAGCGTGAGGTAAAGCAGCACGCCCGGAAGAAACCCTCCTTCCGCCAGGCCGACCAGCGCGCGAATCGAATACACACTTGCCGCGCCGGTCGCGAACATCGTCGCCGCCGATGCCAGGCCCCAGGTGACCAGAATGCGCGGAAGCCAGATACGCGCGCCATAGCGGGCCATCATCAAATTGCTGGGAATCTCGCACAGGATGTAGCCCAGATAGAAAATCGTGTTGGCCAACCCGAACTGTGTCGCCGTGAGCCCCAGGTCGCGGTTCATCGACAACGACGCAAACCCGATGTTGATCCGGTCCAGGTAAGAAAATGCGTAGAGGAGCACCAGGAACCAGATCAGGCGCCTGGAGACTTTATTTATGGCGCGCTCTTCGACGTCCATTATCCGAGTTTGAAAATGCGCATTGTGTTCTGTCCGCGCACCAGGTGACGAACATCGCCGGGCAGCGAATCGACGCGCGCCAGGCAGCCGATCATGTCGCCGATTTTGTGCGGATAATCCGAGCCATACAGCACGTTTTCCGGTCCGCATACATCGACGGCGAGTTTCAACGCATCCAACCGATACACCACCGCGTCCACGTAAATGCGGCGCAGATAGTTGGTCGGCGGTTCGCTGATGTTCGCCTCACACTGCGGGATCCGGTCGAAGCAGACGTCCAGACGGCCGGCCAAATACGGAAGAGCGCCGCCTCCATGCGACGCAATGATTTTTAGGCGCGGATAGCGGTCGAAAAATCCGTCGTAAATGCACCTGCCGATGGCGAGCGTTGTGTCGAACATGAAACCGATGGGAGGAATCGTGTTCGTTGCCGCCATATCCATTTCACGCGATCCAGGAGGTGCGGTGGGATGCACCAGCACCGGCAGCGCCGCATCGTCGATGGCCTTCCAGATCGGCGCGAACAACGGGTCCGTGAGCGAACGTCCGGCGATGTTCGCCAGAACCATCACGCCCACCGCGCCTGCCTCCAGCGACCGCTTCAGTTCCAACAGCGCGAGATCCGGATACTGCCACGGCAATGACGTGAACCAGCGGAGCCGGTCCGGATACAGGCGCTGCGCCGCGGCCATATCTTCATTCACGATCCGCGCGGCTCTTAGACTAATCTCCGCGTCGCCCCAATAAACATTGGGGCAGGTCAGCGAGACCACCGCGATATCGACCCGCGCGCGATCCATGTTCTTGATGCGCAGATCGTAATCGAACATCTCCGGCAGAGGAATCATGAACGGCGCGCCATCGGAGTGGATCACCTGGTCCAGCCGGCCCATCGGCGAGACGGAATACGTCGGGCCGCCGCGCTGCTTCAATAAGGCCAGCCATTCGCTGGCCAGCATGTGGGTGTGAACGTCGACGACTAAACTCATGGGTTAGATTTTGTAATCCTTCGCCAGGATCTCTTTCATGATTTCCGAAGTGCCCGCGCCGATGGTGTGCAGGCGCACGTCGCGCCAAAACCGGCCGATCGGATATTCATTGGTGTATCCGAACCCTCCGAAAATCTGCATGCAATCGTACGCCACCTTCTGGCACAGATCGGACGTGTACAGCTTCGCCATGGTGATTTCCCGCATGCACTTCTCGCCGCGGTTCATCAGGTCGACAGCGCGATACACCAGCCAGCGCCCAGCTTCGATATTGGTCAGATGGTCGGCGAATTTGTGCCGCCAGACTTGAAACTTGCGTACAGGGTTGCCGAACGCGGAACGCTCCTCGCCGTAATCCATCGCGTATTGAATCGCCCGATCCATGCCCGCCACCGTGCCGAGCGCAGCGGCCAGCCGCTCGCCCTGGAAGTTATGCATGATGTAATAGAACCCGCGGTTAAACTCGCCCAGCACGTAGCGGCGAGGGATCCGGCATTCGTCGAAAAACAACTCGGCGGTATCGGAAGACAAGTTTCCAATCTTCTTCAGTTTCTTTCCCACGGAAAAACCTTTCGTCTTGGTCGGCAACAATACCAGCGAGATCCCTTTGTGCGTCTCCTCGCCCGTGCGTACACCGAGAATCACGAAATCCGCGCGCGTGCCGTTCGTAATCCACAATTTCTGACCGGAAATAACCAGATCGCCTCCGTCGATGCGCGCGCGCGTCTTCATTGCCGCTACGTCCGACCCTCCGCCGGGCTCGCTGATCCCCAACGCCGCGATCATATCTCCGGCGATGGCCGGTTTCAGAAATTCTTCCTTCTGTTCGCGCGTCCCCAGTTCGTCCAGCACCGGCAACGTGATGTCGCTCTGCACCATGAACGCCATGTTGACGCCCGCGTTGTCCGAATACGACATGCCTTCGATATAGGCCGCTGTCGCCCACCAGTCGAGCGCGCTTCCTCCCCATTCTGAATCGAGCCGGATGCCGAACAACCCCAACGCAGCGCCCTTCTTGAACAATTCCGCCGGAAAGTGTCCCGCTTCGTCCCAATCGGCCGCGTGCGGCGCGATCTCCGTCTTCGCGAAACGCTTCACCGTCTCGCGAATCATGTTGTGTTCCTCGTCGAAATACGGAAACCGCCTGGTTTCCTGCATCACTGTGCTCATACTGTCTCCTTGCCCGAAATGCGGACGAGCGTCTGCCCCGGGGCGACCACCTGGCCCGTCGTTACCAATACCTGATCGACGATTCCGTCGGCATGCGCGTAAATCGTCTGCTCCATCTTCATCGCTTCCAGCACCACCAGCGGATCGCCGATCCGCACTTCACTGCCCTGGGCCACTAATATCCGCAGCACCTGCCCCGGCATGGGCGAACTCGCCGATTCCCCGGATGCTCGACTCCCGGATGCAGGATAGCGCGGAACGCGCGGGAAGGTGTGGCCATTGACCCAGTATTGGCCGCCATCCTCGGAAATGACGTACTCGCGCTGGATTCCGTCAATCTCCGCGCGTACGTTCCCCGCGCCGATGGAAACGACCCTCCCTTCCGAACGTCGCTCCGCTCCAAAGGGATTGTTTCGATAACCGTCCGGCACGTGCGGCAGAATCTTCCGAGCCGCCAGCCGTTGGGCCGAAAGATAAACACCCATCGCGGCCTTGCCCTCGGCTTCGCCGCTCCGATCATGCACGAACGGAATCGCAAAATCGGTACTCACGCGTCCGTCGATAAAATCCGGATGATCGAGCACGCAAATGAGAAACTCGCGATTGGTAATCACGCCGTGTACCAGCAGATCTTCCAGTGCGCGTCTCAATTTCCGAATGGCTTCCGCCCGCGTCGGCGCATGCGCGATGTTCTTTGCCAGCAGCGGATCGTAATGAATCCCGATCTCCGAGCCCACTTCGATTCCGCTCTCGACGCGGACTCCTTGCGGCGCGCGCCACGCGAGAATCCGCCCGGTGGATGGAACGAACCCGTTCTCGGCGTCCTCTGCATAAAGCCGGGCCTCGATCGCATGGCCGTGCGGAACCATCTCGATTCCAATGGCCCCTCCCTCCGCAATCTCGATCTGCATCCGCACCAGGTCCAGGCCTAAAATCATTTCCGTCACCGGATGTTCTACCTGAATTCGCGTATTTACTTCGAGGAAATAGAACTCGCCCGACGGCGCCACCAGAAACTCCACCGTGCCGAGGCTGCTGTAGCCGATCTCGCGCCCGATCCGGACCGCTGCGTCGAGTATTGCCGCGCGAAGTTCCGGCGCCAAATTCGGCGCCGGCGATTCCTCAAGGATCTTCTGATGCCGCCTTTGTATCGAGCACTCGCGCTCGAACATGTGCGTCACATTGCCGAAAGCATCGCCGGCGATCTGCACTTCGATATGTCTCGCGCCTTCGATGTATCGCTCCACAAGAAGCGTGCCATCGCCGAACGCCGATTCCGCTTCGCGCATCGCGGCGGCCATCGCCGCGTCCAGATCCTCGTGGCGATCCACCCGTCGCATTCCTTTGCCGCCGCCGCCCGCCGCGGCTTTCACCAGCAAAGGAAGCCCTTCCGAGGGAACCACCGGCACGCCCGCGCGCTCCGCGATCTTCCGCGCCTCAATCTTCGACCCCATCGCGCGAATCGTTTCCGATCGCGGGCCGATGAACACGATGCCCGCTGCCTCGCACGCCGCGGCGAAATCGGCATTCTCCGCAAGAAATCCGTAACCGGGATGAATCGCATCCGCGCCCGTGCGCCTGGCCGCGGCAACCATCTTCGGAATGGAAAGGTAGCACTCGCGGCTTGGCGCGGGGCCAATAAAGACCGCCTCGCGCGCGTCCCTGACATGCGGCGCATCGCGATCCGCGTCCGAATACACCGCCACTGTCGCGATTCCCAACTGATCGCACGCGCGGAATATCCGCCGGGCGATTTCTCCGCGATTCGCCACCAAAAGCTTGCGGATCGGTTTCAATGGCGGAACACTCCCCACTCCATCGTCCCTTCCACCGGCCGGTTCAACGCAGCCGACAGCGAGATCGCGACGACCGTCCGCGTGTCGCGCGGGTCGATGATTCCGTCGTCCCACAGCCGCGCCGTCGCGAAATACGGATCCGATTCCCGCGTGATCTGATCCTCCAGCGCCTTTTTCTGCGCGCCCAGCTGCCGCTCATCGACGGCAATTCCCTGCCTCGCCGATGCCTCGCGTTTGATCAGGTCCATTACGCCCGACAACTGCTGCGGACCCATCACCGCGATCCTGTGATTCGGCCAGGTGAACAGAAATCGCGGATCATACGCGCGCCCGCACATAGCGTAATTCCCCGCTCCGTACGACCCTCCCATCATGATGGTGATCGCCGGCACGGTCGAGTTCGATACTGCGTTAATCAATTTCGCGCCGTTGCGAATAATCCCCTGCTCTTCGTACGACCGCCCTACCATGAAGCCAGTGATGTTCTGCAAAAACAGCAGCGGAATGTTCTGTTGATTCGCCAGCGCGATGAACTGCGCTCCCTTGGCCGCCGATTCCGACATCAACACGCCATTGTTAGCGAGGATGCCTACCGAAAATCCGTGAACGCGTGCGAATCCAGTCACCAGCGTCGTGCCGTAGTTGGCCTTGAACTCCGAGAAGTCCGATCCGTCGACGATTCGCGCGATCACTTCCCGCGCTTCAAATGGCACTCGAGGATCGGCCGACGCGATGCCCAGCAGTTCGTCGGAAGAATAAACGGGCTCCTTCACGGCGGCGATTTCCGCCTCCGGCTTGGGTGAATTGAAATGCGAAACGATTTCACGCGCGATGCGAATTCCGTCCAGCTCGCTCTCCGCGAGATAATCCGACAATCCGGAAATACGCGAATGCATCTCCGCGCCGCCCAGCGATTCCTCATCCGCGATTTCTCCGGTCGCCATCTTCACCAGCGGCGGACCGGCCAGATAAACACTCGCCTGGTTGCGCACCATCACCACGTAATCGGACATCCCGGGCAGATACGCACCGCCCGCGGTCGACGGTCCAAATACCACGGACACAGTTGGAATCCGCATTTTCGACCGCCGCGTGATTTCGCGAAACCCGCGGCCGCCCGGCACGAAGACCTTCGATTGCTGCGGCAGGTCTGCGCCCGACGCCTCCACCAATAGAATCGTGGGCAGATGATTCTCGCGCGCAATATCCGCCAAACGCGCGTTCTTCAGCAGGCCCGGCTCACCCGTCGCGCCGCCTTTCGCCGTCGCTTCATTCGCGATGATCAGGCACTCGCGACCCTCTACCAATCCGATTCCGCCGATAATTCCCGCGCCCGGAACTTCGCCGTCCATCCCATATCCGGCCAGCGGTGCGATCTCCAGAAAATACGAACCCTCATCGAGCAGCGCTTCGATCCGCTCCCTCGGCAACAGCTTGCCTTTGGCCTTGTGGCGCGCGTTGTACTTCGCCCCTCCGCCCTCAGTCGACCGCTTCAGCTCCGCGCCCAGACGCTCGATCGCCCCGGTCATCCACGCGTAGTTCGACCGGTATGTTTCCGAGCGCGTATCGATAAAAGAAGCAAGCAGCAAGCGAGCTATTCTATCTGATAACCTTCGTTCGATGTTTCGCTACCTGTTGTTCCTCTCGGCTGCTTCGTTCGCCGCCGCGCAAAGCAACCTCGCCTACGACAAACCCGCGCCCACCGTGCCGCCGCGCCTTACGGAGCAGTCGCGCAAGATGGAGCAGCGCGTCTACAAGGTCACCGACAACGTCTATTCCGCAGTCGGCTTCGGCCTCGCCAATTCGACGATGGTGGTTGGCAACGATGGCGTCATCATCATCGATACGCTCGAATCGCTGGCCTCTGCGCGCAACGTCGCCGCCGCGTTTCGCGCGGTCACCACGAAGCCGGTAAAGGCCGTGGTCTATACGCATAACCACACGGATCACATTCTGGGCATCAAGGCATTCGTCAAAGAGGAAGACATCCGCTCCGGCGCGGTGACCGTCTTCGCCCACTCCACCATGATGCAGACCGTGATCAGCAACGCCAGCATCATCGGCCCGGTTCTCACCGTGCGCAGCGCGTATTCTCTGGGCGTGCTTTTGCCCTTGGGACCCGAGGGCTTGGTTAACGACGGCATCGGCCCCCGCCTGATCCAAGGCGAAGCTTCCTTTATCGCGCCCACCAAAACCTTCGACGATACGCTCGACGTCCAGATTGCCGGCGTCAAAATGCACCTCGCCTACGCGCCCAGCGAAACCGACGACGAAATTGTGGCCTGGTTTCCCGACTGGCGCTTGCTGCAAAGCGCCGAGGTGATTCAAGGCGAGACGTTCCCCAACGTCCACACCCTGCGCGGCACCAAGTATCGCGATCCGGTGAAGTGGTTCAAAAGCATCGACAAGATCCGCGCGTTTCACGCCGACTATCTGGTGCCGTCGCACGGCCGCCCCATGACCGGCGCCTCGCAGATCGAGGAAATGCTCACCGCCTATCGGGATGCGATTCAGTATGTGCACGACCAGACCATCCGCAACATGAATCGCGGCCTCACGCCGGATGAGTTAGTCGAGGTCGTCTCGAAACTCCCGCCGCATCTTGCCTCGAATCCCTGGCTGGGCGAGTTCTACGGCACCGTGAAACACTCCGTTCGCGAAATTTATCAAGGCTACCTGGGCTGGTTCGGGGGCGATCCCACGTTGCTCGATCCTCTGCCGCCGATCGAGCGCGCCGAGCGTTACGTGCACATGATGGGCGGGCGCGACGCGATTCTCAAGGAGGCGCGCGCCGCCGATCCCAAGTGGGCCGCCGAACTGCTGACGTATCTGATCCGCGTAGACAAAACCGACAAAGAAGCGAGAGCCCTGAAGGCGCAGGCCCTGCGACAACTGGGCTTCCACGCGGAAAACATCAACTGGCGCAACTGGTATCTCACGTCCGCGCTGGAGTTGGAAGGAAAGGTGCCGAACCTGTCCGGTAGTCGACTGGCCGCTCCCGATATTTTGAAGGAAATGCCGCTCTGCAACTTTGTCGAAGGCATGACCGTGCGGCTCGATCCGGCGAAAAGCGCGGACGTGCATGTGACCGTCGCGTTCCGGCTCACCGGCAAAGGACAATCCTGCGCCCTCGAAGTGCGCCGCGGAGTGGCCCAGCTTCACGACCCGGCACCCAGCGGCGCCGCGTCCATCGTGCTAACCAGCGCGCAACTCTATGGAGCGTTATCCGGCGCCACGCCCCTTGCGCAGCTCGTGGCTGCTCCCGGCGTGGTGGCCGATGCCGACCGCGGCGCCGTCGCGCAGTTCTTCTCGTATTTCGATCCGCCGGCCAGAGACCCGATCGCGCTCACGGTGCGATAACTCGTCGCTTCTTCTGCGCTGACAGCATCAACTTGATCAGCTCTTCGGTCACGTGGGGCTCGAGTCCCTCGGTGTGCCCCTTGCCCTCTCGGACCACGTCCGCGACGATCCGGCCATTCGCGCAATGCGAGTACTCAAACACTTCCGCCGTTCCCGGACGCGGCAGCCTTCCCCAGCCGTCCGACCCTGGATCCTGGCGCGTCGAATCGTAGACGTAGCCGGCCTTGGTATCCACCACGTCGGGCTTGCGCACTCGCGCTCCGCAGCCCAACTTGGTCGCCCACTCCGATGTCTCGGGTAGCCCCTTGGCATCCATTTCGTTTTGACCCGTCTCGTAGATAAACGAAAATTCGTTCTCCGGAAGCGCGGCAGTCTGTGTTGCACCGCGTCCCCGGCCAGCAGCGGGAGCAGGCGCTGAACCTCGCGCCGCCAGATTGGAAAAATTGCCTCTACCGGGATTCGCTCCCAGCCGTCCCCCGGACAGGCTCAACCATCCGTCCACTCGCTGTTTGAAAAAATCTGTTCTGATGATCCGGTTCGAAGTCATCCCACCTTGTGAGTGGCCCACCAGCCAGAACGCCTTGATGTTCTGCTTGCCGATCTGGTCGTAGACCATGTTCACCACGTTCTGGAGAAATTCGTCGTCCACCGCGGCCCAGGCCTTCGGCGGAGGTGCCACCGCGTTCGGAGTCGCGATCACCAGTCGGTACTTCTCTTTGTAATCCATCATCGGGAAGTAGTGCCGCTGCCAGTTCCCGTACGATCCGAAGCCATGCAGCGACAAAATGAACGTCACTTTTTCGCCCTTCTTCAGGTCGCAGGGATAATCGAGGAAGAATTTGCGGCCGCTCTTGGGCTCGACGGCAGTTCCCGACTCAATCACCAGCGCGCTGGGACAGTTCGCGTCCGGGCAGTGCATCGGGGGAGGCGTCTGACAGGCGACTCCTGCCAGTTCGACGGGCATTTTCTTGGCAAACGCGGCGACGGCGGCCATCGCCAGGATCGACAGGGTGTTCGAAGGCTTCATGACAGAAAGGAAGCCTATCACAAAAAAAGGGCCGCCTGGTTTCCCAGACGGCCCCGCCTTTTTTCAGGCAGCTTTAATTCGCATTCGGCAGGACGCGAGCGTGAACGGTATCGACGGAGAACTGTCCGTTGATTCCGTGGCAGGTAACGCAGCTTTCGCCGAGCGACGTCGTATTGGCCAGCGCGTGCGAAGCGGTTGCCTTGTCGTCATGGCAACCTTGGCAGGCGGCCGCGATCGGACCAGTGCTGGCCAGGAACAGGCCCGGAGTGGCGACGTTGGCCACCGCGCCGACGTTGTCGACCTGATAGGAGGCTCCAACGTGGCAGGTGTTGCAATCGCGCAGATCGCCCGGGAACAGAATGCTCTGATAATTGGTTGTTCCCAGAATGTAGGGATTCGCCAGATCCGACCCGCGATGGATACTGTGAATCTGCGATGCCATGCTGACGGGGTCTTTCGACGTGCCGTCGGTCAGAGTGGGATTGTGGCACATGCTGCATTCCTGGGTGTTGCCGCGGCTACCGCCGTGTACGAAGCCCAGGTTCTGGTGGCAGTTGCTGCAATTGGCAATCGACACCACCACGCGTCTGGCGTACACCGGGGTGCTGTCCACCGAGAAGTAAAACTCGTAAGGAATCGCCTCATCGGTCGCCGTCTGCTGAGCAGTCGTTCCCGCCAGCAGAGTGACGGTGTTGGCCGCCTCCAGCGAAATCGTGTACGAACCGGTTGCCGTCGCCGGAATCTTCGTGGCCATGGTGTAGGTGTAGATTCCGCTGGTTCCTCCGCTTAAGGTCGCGCCGGCCTGGGTCACCGGTTTCTCCGCCGTCCTCGCCATTTGAATACCGTAATCGATGTTGTTTCCAGTGATCACCATGCTAAATGTGGTCAGCTTGGTGATGTCCACCGGGTTCCCGGATTTGTCGTTCACCTGGAATTGTACTGTCGCAGCATTCCCCGGCGTTGCGCCCGTCACCTTCAAGATCTTGAGGACGATCCCCGGCAGAGCGGTGGAATTGTTCGGGACTGTGTGTGCGCCGGGAACCGAAGCGTCGAACTCCGTGTGCATGGTCGACTGATGGCAGACGTTGCATTGCGTGTCGTCGGACTGCGGGCCGCCGGCATGATTCACGCCCGTGGCGAAATTCACATTGTCGTGGCACGAACCGCAAGCCGCGGAACTGGGTTGCGTCGCCCAATAGTTCGATTGCGTCGGCCCGGCGGCGTGGCACTTGGTGCAATTACGGATATCCTGCGGGAATACGATAGTCGAAAAGTCCTCGCGCGCTCCGCGATGCTCAACCCAGTAAGGTGTACCGGCGATCACGCTCGGCAGGCTCGATCCCATGTGAAGCTTGTGGATGAAAACCTTCATGTCGACCGTGTTTAAAGAATCCGGATTCGTGCTTTGCGGCGTGTGGCACAGAACGCAATATTTGATCTCCGTGCGCGCCCCGCCGTGCTCGGCCAAGGGATTGTGGCAGCCATTGCAAGCTGTCTCACTGACGATGTCCCGAACTACTTTAACCGCGGAGCCGTTGGGAACGAAGTTGTATGTTGTGTTCGATGTAAACGCCGTCGGATATCCGTAAGCGGTCAGGCTCCTCGACGCCTGCACGCCGATCGTGGTCGTCACCGTCGCATCGAATGTCGTCGGGGCTTTTGTTCCAAACGTGTAATTGTAGGTCCCGCTGGCAGCGTCCACCAGGGCATACGTGCCGCCCGTGTCCGTCCCCGCCTGCGTTTGCGAGGGGTTCGTGTTTACCGTCGCCTTATCCACCGTCGTCGTGTACGCGGTGTATTGAGTCTGGCCGGCCGGAATGTAAGCTGCGACGAATGACATCGACACAGGCCCTGCCGTCAGAACGCCCGTATTGTCCAGTCCCGCGCCGTTGGAATCGGTAATCGCGAACTGCGCCACGATCGTACCGTCCTTGGCGATGCTCGCGCTCTTTACCGTCACCTTGATGCCGGTTGTGAAAGAATTAAAAGTGGTCGCCGCCGCCGCTTCTGGATTGAAGTCTTTGTTTTGTCGCGCCGGCCGCTCCTGGCCGAACGTTGTGGTTAAAAGTAGGCTGCTTGCCAGCGCCAACGTGGCGGTGGAGAAAAGTGTGTGAGTCTTCATAATAAAATACCTCGCTCGGATAAAGGATCCGCGTAGGCAACGTAAACCGCCCGCTGCGCGCCGCAAGTGGGTGAGCATTTGGCAGACCAATCCTAACTTGCTGTTTCCATTAGTAATGCCGATTGCTGACCGTGCGTCAATTGACGCACGGTCCTCTCGGCCGTGGGTATTCACCCAATAGTCCTGTATAATTTCGGTCTATGACCCTCGCGCGTTTCCTATGTTCCCTGGCCCTGGTAGGTGCCGTTTCTGCGCAGACCTTGCAGGTGACCTCCAAGCTCGGCCGAAAATTCTACTCCCAGCCCGACGCCAAAGGCGCGGTCGCCGAGGCTCAGAAAAACCTCGGCGGCGATCCGAAAAACCCTGCGCTGCTGCTGAAACTGGCCCAGGCGCAGATCGCCATCGCGCAGGATAAGGAAGCCGTCCAAACCCTGACCAAGGCCATCGCTATTTCTCCGCAGGACGGCGACCTTTATACCGAGCGAGGCCATCGTTACCTCCCTTTGCGCGAGTTCACCAAAGCGCGTGCCGATCTCAACCGCGCCGCGGAGTTGACGCCGAAGAAAATGGCCGTGTGGTATCACCTCGGCCTGTCGCACTATTTTTTGACGGAATTCGCCGAAGCCTCTGACGCCTTCCAAAAGGCCGTGGAAACCGCGCCCAGCACCGATGAGCGGATCAACGCCACCAACTGGTATTACGCCGCTCTCCGCCGCGCCGGAAAGACCGACGAAGCGGCGAAGGCGTTGGGCGCCGTCCCGCCGGAGATGACCAACACGGCTGCGCACACCCGCTTCTATCTGAATCTGCTGCGCTACTTCCAGGGCGCGATGCCCGAAGCGCAAGCCCTGCCCGCCGAGCCTCCGGCCGGCAATAAAGACGACGAAGTGGAGCTGCCCTTCGACACCGTCGGCTACGGCATCGGCAACTGGTATATCTACAACGGCCATCCCGAAAAAGCCAAGGAGTATTTCAGCCGCGTCGTGAAAGGCCACGTGTGGCTGACCTGGGGTTTCATCGGCAGCGAGTTGGAGTTAGCGAGGAAGCATTAGGGCTTCCACCACTCCACAACCGCCTCCGACGGCATCTTGCTCAAAATATACTGCGCCATCTCTTTCAGCCGCTCCGCGTTCCCCACCGGACCCGAATAGCAGTGCCCTTTCGCCGCGCCATACACAAATGACCCCTCGTAATGAGGGTCCTTGGTGGTCTTCATCCATTCCTGCAATTTCCGCGTCGAATTATTGAGGAAAAAATTATCCGCATCCCCGACAAATACGTGCAGCTTGTCGACAATCTTCGGCCCCAGCGTGTACCAGTTCTTTTCCATGTAATAGCGCAGGTCGTAATTTTCTTTCCAATACTTCGCGACCTCCGGATGCATCTCGCCCGTCCGTTTGTCCCACATCGGCTTGAAGTATCCGTCGTCGCCCAAAGGCCCGAACACCGCCGACCAAATATCCAACTGCTCACCCGAGCGCCCGCGCGTCCCGTTCACCAGCTCGAACCGGTTCCGCTCCTCTGAAGTCTGCCGGATCTGCCCGTTGATCTCCCGACTATTAATCGTCGGCACCTTGCGCCACTCGAACTGCTTGTAGAACGCGTTCTCATCCTCGTAAATATTGACCCCTTCGACGTCGGAAAAATCCAGCGAATCCGGACAGTAAACCCAGGTCCCGCCGAAAAAATCGGGATGGAACAATTCGAGCGCCATCGCCTCCCAGCCGCCGGTAGATCCTCCCGCAAGCAGTCGCGCCCAAGGCTGCTTGATGACGCGAAAACGTTTTTCAATCTCCGGAATCAACTCCTGCATAATGGCGTCGCCATACGGGCCGAGGTTCACCGAATTGACGGCGTAGGAATCGTCGAAATAAGGCGCAGGATGCTGAAACGTCACCACCAGCATGCGCGGGAAATTGTCTTTCACCCAGTCGTTAGCGAACTCGCGGCCGGGCTGAAACGCCATCGGCGGAGCCGTCGAAAAATGACCCTGCGAATACAGCACCGGATACGCGACGCCGGTCTTTTCGTATTCCTTCGGCAGCAGCACCGTCGCGCCCAGGTAAATGGGACGTCCCCAAAACTTCGTCAGCAGCGCGCTCTGAATCCGGAACCTCTTCACCCACTCCGTGTCGGCCGGAAAAGCAATCGGCGGAATCACATGGTCGCAATTCAGCGCGATCCGATACCCCTTTGTCCCATCCAGCGTCATCTTCTTCACGACGCTGTATAAATTCCCCGGCGACCGGTTCCACCTCTGCCCCTCCCACTGGTCGTCATGCATCCAGACCGTGTGCCCGTCGGCGCGCTTGAACTCCGAATAGACGTTGATGAACGCCTGCACCTGATACTCGCCTGGAGGGATTTCCGGGAGACTGACAACCGGACTCCCGAGATCTGTAGCATCGATCACCGCCGCCTGCTCAGGCTGGAGCTTCTCAATATCGCGACCAAAAAACGGAATCCCGACGCGCCCCACTTGCAGCCTCGGCTCTCGATCGGTAGCCCGCGAAATCATCACATAGACGCGACCGGTAATTGGTCCTGCGTTCGCGGTCTTCGGATACGAAATGTCGAAATGCGTCTCCGCCGCGAAGCACGCGGACGCAGCAAGGAACAGTGCCAATCGCATGGTCACTTATTATGAACGATCGCGCCGAACAGTTGTCCGCCGTGATTTTTCCCACTCCACGTGCCCGCGTAACGGTCGCGATACAGCACTACCCGAGCCGTGTAACTCCCCATGCCGGGAATCGCCATGTCGGTGACCTCAATCACCGGAGTGTCGCCCGCCCACTTGATATTCACGGGAATCGGAACGGGAATTTCGTGCCCCTCCAGCTTCATCCGAGCCTGAAACATCCACACATCGCCGCCCACCTTGCTGACGTGGTCGATCGAGTACCGCTCCTCGCCCGAGAGCCCGTCCTTCCCATCGAGCGTGGAATGCCCCACCAAAACCGCCCCGTTCATCATCTGCTCAAACCGACTCTCGGGATTCGGAACAGTCTTCTTTCCGCACCCAACCAGCATCACCAGCGCTACCATCACGACAAACTTCATAGTCTTTCCCATTATGTGGCGTACGCACTCGTGCGTGCCGCGTCGAGACTCGTCTCGATGCCCGCCGAACGCTTCCTCTCACTCCACTGTAAACGCCAGCAACACATTCCCCGGCAACCCTCCCCACGCCGCGTATCCTGACGGAACCAGCAACATCGGACCCGCGACCACCGGCCCCGGCCCGTCCATCGAGCCGCCCTTGGCCGTAATCCCGTTCACCGTCGTAAACTCGCGCGTCGTATCGAAATCCCAAATAATCTTCCCATCCGCCGACGCGTACGCCCGCAGGTGACCATCCGCGCTTCCGGAAAACACCGCGCCCGGAATCGCCGTAATCGCCGCCGATTGCGCCGGGCTGCAGTTCAGCCGGTCTCCGCATACCGGAGGAGCGGCCTCCCATACCTTCTTCCCCGTCGCGATGTCGAACGCGAACAAACCTCCGCCGGCCTTGGGGTCGAGAATCCTCTTCGGCGGCGTCCCAACATATAAAAACCCGACGTCCGATAGCGCCGCGTACATATTCTTCCCATCCGACGCCGACCCCCACTGAATCCCTCCCAGCGCTGTCCCCCTGCCGATCTGCGCGCGCCACAATATTTCGCCATTCTTATCCGGGTCCAACGCATGAACGAACGCCGACTTCTGGCTCACCAGCAGCACCCGCTTGCCACTCGCCAGCTTCACCAGAATCGGCGACGCCCCGATATCGAAATCCGGTCCGATCTTCTCTCCTGGCCGGCATCCATGCGTCAGCCCCTCGAGGCAGCCCATGTTGAACACGTCGTCTTCGGTCAACTGCTTCACCCACGCGATGTGGCCGTCCTTCATGTCGAACGCGATCACCGCGTCGCTGGTCTTGGTTGCCGGATCGCTGAAGTTGTCGCCCGTACCGGCGTAAATCAGTCCTTTCTCCGCATCGATCGTCGGAGCCGACCAGATGCTCGCCCCCGAGGGCCCCCACGTCTTCGCGCCGGCCGGATTCTTGCCCGTCACATGCGCCTCTTCGGCAATCGTGTAGGTCTTCCAGATCAGCTTCCCAGTCGATGCATCGAGCGCGACAAGGCCTCCGCGCCCGGAACAGCACTCGTAGTTCGGACTCATCGACGGCCCCTCCTCGCCGTCGGTCAGCGGAACATAAACCCGCCCTTGATAAATCACCGGAGCCCCGACAATTCGCGCCTTGGGCTGATCGTCGATATGCGTCTTCCACAGCAACTCCCCGCTCGATGCATCGAGCGAATACGCGTTCCCCCTTTGATCGCCAAAAAACGCGACGTTCCTCGGACCAGCAGCCGCAATCGTGATCGCGGTGCGCACCGGCGCCTCTGCCTGAAACGTCCAATACTGGCATCCTGAATTTGAATCAAGCGAGTAAACGGTGCGATTCGCGCTAGGCACAAAGACGCGTCCTCCCGCGACACTCGGGGGACCATTCGACACGAACGTCCCTGGAAATGCGAACGCCCATTTCAGCCTGAGCTTCGGAACGTCGCCAGCGGCCAGCCCAGCCGCTTGATACCGCGAATTCTCGAGGTCCGCGCCCCAACCATTCCAGTGCGGACCCGCCATCGAAAACGGCGCCGCCGCGCACGTCTTCGCTGTAATTGCCGCGCCCGCTTTGCCAGCCAGAAACTCCGCCACACTCGCCTTTTCCTCGGACGTCAACAGCGCTCCCTGGTCCTTCATGAGCCCCGATTCCAGCGCCCGCACGATATTCGCGGACGCCATCTGCCGCAAAGCCGAGGGCGCAGGAGCGCGCGTCTCCGCCGACCGGTCATGACACATCGCACACCTCTGCTTATAGACCGAAGCGCCATCGGGCGGAGCGAATGCAAGAAAAAATAACAGGCTTGTAAGCAACATGGCTCCAGCCACCATATCATTGATAGAACGCACCGTGGTTCGCTGGTGGCCCACGCGCCCTCGAAAACCGGGATGTGGGGCGGCCTGCCGGCCCGCAGCCGCCCACCGGGCGGCCCATCCGAGGTCGTTTCATTCCCATCGTTGCCCAGCCCCTGTTTTGGATGCGCCGCGGCGCACGGATAGCGATGGAAACGATCGTCCAGCACTTCGACGGCTGAACGAAGCCCCAAGCTGACGAGCCTGTGTGAAAAGGTCCGTGTGGGGCCGGCTATTCAGCCGGCAGCCTGCTTCCAGCAGGCTAGCAGTGGTGAAAACAAGAGCCGCCCAGAGGGGCGGCTGCCGGCTGATAGCCCGGCCCACATTTTGAACCTGGAGGTTTCACACAGACTCTGAAGCATGGGGCTGAGCGGTGTTAGAAACTCCCCGGCAGCGCCTGCGTTTTCGAGAGTGTCGATGCGCGGCGCCCTACCGCGGGGGCCCTCCCCTGCCCGGCGTCCGAGGCTGCGTCGCCTGCGCCAGCAGCGCGTCAAACTCCGCTTTCGTCATCTTCAACTTCTCCGGATGCGCCGCGACCCACTTCCCTAACGCCGCAAACTTCTCCGCCGTCCAGCCGCCCTCGAACGACGCTCCGTTCTTCCCCTGACTGTTCAACTCAAAGTTAAACGCATCCTGAAGATTGGTGAACTCGGCCTTATTGATCGCCGCTCCCGCCAGCGCCGCGGGAACAAAAATCACCCCATCCTGCTTGGCGATCACCAGGTCGCCCGGCAACACCACCGCGCGTCCGATGCGGATGGGTACGTTGATCCCGGTCAGTTGCATCTGCGCCCAGGCCGACGGATCGTAGCCACGGAAAAACCCATTCAGATTCTTGATTGCCCGATTCTCCTCCGCGTCGCGAATCCCCGCGTCGAAGATAAATCCCGAGTGCGTGTGCGCCGCGATCCCGCTGCCCAAATTCGATCCGATGAGCGTCCCCTCCACGATTTTTCCGAAGCCGTCAGCCACCATCGTGTCGCCCATTTGCAGTTCGTTGATCACCCAACTGTTGGTCCCGCTGACGCGCCCTTCTTTCGTCCCTTCGGCCGCGATCGCGGTACGCATGTCCGGCCTCGACGGCATGAACTGCGCGGTGAGCGCCCTTCCCGCGAACGGCTTGTCGATATGCAGCCCCTGCCAGCCGCCTTCAAACTGATTCACGTAACCCTGGCTGCGCAGATAATCCCAGATGTCCTCGATGGTCACATCGAGCGCGCGCTCCAGCAGATTGTCGGGAACCTTGGGACGTCCGTCGGCGAACCGTTCGCCGGTCCAGCCCGATGTGTAAAACAGCATTTGTTCCTTGGTCTGCCTAATCTGGGCGAAAGCGACTTGGCCGAACTCGGTCGCCAGGAAAGCGATCGAAATCGCAAAAACGATGATCTTCTTCATGGGAGCTCCTCTTCTCCATTACTTATAGCATCTATACTGAATCTCGAGATGCCCCTGCTTGCGCTGAGTTTTGTTCTCCTGCTGGCAGGCGACTGGCCGCAATTCCTCGGCCCCACCCGCAACGGCGTATCGCCGGAAACCGTCAACTGGCCGCCCTCCGGCCCGTCGATTCTGTGGCACAAGGACGCCGGAGAAGGCTTCGCGGCGCCCGTCGTCGCCAACGGGAAGGTAGTCTTCTTCTATCGCCAGAACAGCAAAGAAATCGTCGATTGCCTGGACGCGAATACTGGCGTTAAAACCTGGTCCTACGACTACCCGACGAATTATCGCGACGATTTCGGATTCGACGAAGGGCCCCGCTCGGCACCCACAATTGCCGATGGCGCCGTGTTCACGTTTGGCGCGCAAGGCGTGTTATCGGCCGTCGATTTCGCGACCGGGAAAAAGCGCTGGAGCGTGAACACAGGAGCGAAGAAAGGCTGGTTCGGCGCAGCCAGCGCGCCTCTTATTGAAGGCGGAACAGTGCTGGTCAACATCGGAGGGATCGTCGCCTACGATGTAAAAACCGGAAACGTAGTTTGGAAAGCCACCAACGATGAAGCCAGTTATTCGTCGCCCTCCGTTGCCACAATTAATGGCGCGCGACATGCGTTCTTTTTGACGCGCGCGGGATTGGTTGACCTCGATCCATCGAACGGGCAGGTTCGATTTTCGTATTCGTTCCGCTCGCGCTCCTCGGCAGCGGTCAACGCCGCGACGCCTCTGGTCGCCGGAAATCAGGTGTTCATCTCCGCCAGCTACGGCACCGGCGCGGCGCTGCTCGAAGTCAACGGATCGGAATACAAGAAGATCTGGACCAGCGACGATTCGATGTCGAATCATTACTCGACCTGCGTGCTTCGCGACGGTTTTTTATACGGCTTCCACGGCCGCCAGGAAGAAGGGCAGGCCCTGCGCTGCGTACAGCTGCGGACCGGAAAAGTCATGTGGAACGTCGACGGCTATGGCGCGGGCACAGTCACGCTGGCCAGAGACAAATTGCTGATCCTGCGCGAAAACGGCGAACTGGTGCTGGCACCCGCGGTTCCCGACGGGTTCCATCCCTCGGCCCATGGAAGCATTCTCAGCAAGGCCGTAAGGGCCTATCCCGCGTTGTCTGACGGAAGACTATACGCCCGCGACGAGAAAACCCTCGTCTGTGTTCGTTTGAAGTGACCGATTCATCCCACGCTCACGCATGGGTTATAACCCCGGACGTGAGTCCGGGGATAGCAGTCGAACCGCTTCTTCCAGGACGCGAGTCGCCGCGGCTGGATCAAGATCGGGATTGACCGGAATCGGCTTGCCCACCCGGATCGATAACGTCCCGGACCTGAACCACTTACCCGTGCTCATTCCGCCCAAATAAACCGGCAGTGCGTCGCATTGCAGCTCGTGCCACAGCATACCCGCGCCTTTTTGAAACGCGTGCATGACGCCATCTTGGGTTCGTTTTCCCTCCGGAAAAACCAATACGTGGAATCCTTGGTCCATCGCCCGCCCGGCGTGCTGAAAACTTTTGCGGAAATTGCCCAACTGCGGCAAAGGAAACACGTTGAACAACGCGGTGATCAAAAAGTACGCGGGCGGTCCGCAGAGATTCAAGAACCAGTTTCCGAGGTTGCGCGACTTCCTGAAATTGAGCATCATCTCCCCGGCCATGGCCACCGCCACGCGGCGCCGCATGTTTCCGGGCAGCGCATAGAGAATAAGAGGAACATCGTAGACCGTGACGTGATTGGAAACGATCAGCACCGGTCTTTTAGGAACCCCGTCCCGCACGACCCGTGGGTTTCCGAGCACCGCGACGAACCCTCGCATAACCGTTTCAATGAACAGCACCCGAATGGCGGATTGCAGCCACGACCAGGGCCAGGTCGGGTAGATATTCTCATCGTGGGCCTCCAGTTTGGCCGTTCCGCTGAGCAAGCCTCTCAGTTCGCCGAGAGTATTCACCTGGCTGTACGACGCGTCGTCGATTTCGACGCCCAACTGGCTCTCGATCGCCGCCTGCAGTTCCACCCGGCCGAGGCTGTCGAGTTGCAGTTCTTCGGAATCCGGCACTTTGCCCTTGATCTGTTTGAGAATGTCGGTCAGCACACGTGGGGCGGTACCCGCGGCCACTTCGCGGCGCAGGACTTTGCCGCTGGAGGTGCGGGGAAAATCGGGATCGGGCCAAATCATCCAGCGGCGAATCTGCTGATACCCGGCCAGTTCCGCGTTCGCCGAGCGCACCGCCTCTGCCGCGTCGCCAGGGTTGCGGAGGATGAGCGCTGCGACCGGTTCGCTGTCCGATTCCACCACCGCCGCCGCCTTGATGAGAGGCTGCTTCAGGAGCGCGGCCTCCAGGTCGTCGGGATAGATGTTTAGGCCCGCCGCCGTAACGATGACTTCCTTTTTGCGTCCTTTAAATTTGAGATTTCCGGAAGGGTCCTGAGTGGCCAAGTCGCCCGTGGCGAGCCATTCCGACTCCTGGGTTTGCATCCGCCCGCCCTGCCACGTGGATTTGGAAACGGTGTCGCCGCGTACCAGGATTTCCCCGTCCGGCCCGAGGCGAATTTCGCGTCCCGGCAGGACTTTCCCGATGCTGCCCTGCGAGGCATGGAACGGGTGGTTCAGGCTGACCAGCGCCGACGTCTCGGTCATGCCGTAGCCTTGAATAACGACAAATCCCAGCGTGTTCCAGAACCGCTCCAGGGTCTCGGGCAGCGTCGCGCCGCCGCAGATGAGGGCCCAGAATTTGAAGCCGAACATCCGGTGGATTTTTCGGAAATGCCACCACTTTCGCCAAGCAGACAACCCCTTTGCTTGGTCTATGTTGATGTGCAAATGCGTCTGTAAGACTTCAAGCACTCGGGGGACGGCCACCAGCACCGAAATGCGATCATCGTGGATCGTTCGTATGAGATCGCCAGGAATGAGACGGGATTCGAAATGGACCTCCGCAGCCAGCAGAGCGGGAATCCAGATCCCCATAAACTGCCCAAATACATGACTTAGCGGCAAAGTATGAAGGAATCGTAGAGGATGGAAGATGCGCTCATACTTCAAGTATTTCTGCATCTCCTGCTCGATAGGTCGTAGACTGGCAAGGATATTTCCATGTGTGTGAACAACCCCCTTCGGATCGCCCGTGGTGCCGGAGGTGAATACAATCTGCACTGGGTTCGTTTCGCAAATTCCGTCGATGGCACCCGCCGTCGCTGCTGGAAGCGAGGAATAGTCCTCAAAAACAAAGCCACCGGGAAACGCTTTCAGCTGTTCGCGGCTGCCGGTAACCAGTTTCGGATCAACCTCTTGGGCCACGCGATGGGCGAAGGCTTCGGAGCCTGCGAGGTCGATCGGCACGGGGATTACGCCCCGCAGGATGCACCCAAAAAACGCGGCGATCCAGGGCGCCCCGTTTTCGCCCCAGATCAGGACGCGGTCGCCTTTGACGATTCCTCGCTCTTCCAAAAGGGCGGCGAAACGGCCGCACATTTCGGCAAGAGTTTTATAGGAGGTTACGTCCTTGCGCAGGCCGTGCCGGGCGACCACGGCGATCTGGTTGCCGTGCCGCTTGAAGTCATCGACGAGAGATGCGAGATGGAGTCTCAAAACGCATCGTTATGATACGCGAATTCAGCCCCATGCGTCAGCTTGGGATTAGTACGGGATCCCCGAAATAACAACAAGCTGACGCATGGGGCTGAGCTTGGGTCCGGGACGGTTTACACTGGGCAGAATGTCCAGATTACTTCCTCTTTTCCTGCTTCTTTTCCCGGCGACCGCGGCGGTTCCCACGCCGGAGAGTCATTTCGGTCACAAAATCGGCATCGACAACGAACTCCTGGATTGGGCCAAGGTCGTTTCCTATTTCGAGGCGCTGGCGAAATCGAGCGACCGGATCAAGTTTTTAGAACTGGGAAAGACTGTGGAGGGACGGCCGCAGGTCGCAGCGGTGATCTCGTCCCCGGCGAACATAAAAAACCTCGAACACTATCGCGAGATTCAAATGAAACTGTCGGATCCCCGGAAGATCACGGCGGCGGAGGCGGCGAAGCTGGAGCTCGAAGGCAAAATGATCGTCATGATCACCTGCTCGATTCACGCGACCGAGGTTGCCTCGACGCATACGGCGGTGGAGTTCGCTTACCGTCTTGCGACCGAAGACAATCGGAAATTCAAGACGATTCTCGACAACGTGATTATTTTGCTGGAGCCGTCGCAGAATCCGGATGGCGTGGACATCGTGACGAAGTGGTATCGCAAGACGAGAGGTACTCAATGGGATGGGACGCAGCCTCCGGAGCTGTATCACCACTACGTGGGTCACGATGATAATCGCGACTGGTACATTTTCACGCAGGCGGAAACACGCAACACGGCAGAGCTCGAAAATAAATGGCATCCCGAAATCGTCTACGACGTGCACCAGATGGGACCGAACACGGCGCGCATTTTCGTTCCACCATGGATGGATCCGATTGACCCGAACATCGATCCGATCCTGGCCAGCCTGTGTAATTCAATTGGCGCCGGGATGGCGACGGACCTGGCGGCAGCCGGGAAGACGGGGATCGCGATGAATGCGATGTACGATTTCTGGTCGCCTGCGCGGCAGTATCAGGCGTATCACGGTGGAGTGCGGATTTTGACCGAGTCGGCGAGCGTGAAGTTGGCGACGCCGATCGTGATCAAGCCGAGCGACATTACGGACCAGGCGCTGGGCTACAATCCGCGCGAACGGAGCTGGAATTATTTGAACCCGTGGATGGAGGGGACGTGGCGGCTGCGCGACATCATCGATTACCAGTCGATTGCGTTTGAGTCGCTGCTGTATCAGGCCGCGGTGAGGCGTTCGGACATGCTGCGGTATTATTACGAAATCAACAAACATAACGTGGATCGCGCGACTCCCAATGCGTTCGTGATTCCGGCGGCGCAGAACGATCCGGGCGCGGCGAAAAAGATGCTGGAGACTTTGACCATCGGCGAAGCGGAGATTGAGCGCGCCTCCGAGCCGTTCTCAGCCGACGGAAAGCAGTTCGCGGCCGGGAGCTACGTCATCCGCATGCAGCAGCCGTTTTCGGGATGGGCGAAGACGCTGCTGGAGCGGCAGGACTATCCCGATTTGAGGCTCTATCCGGGGGGCCCTCCGAAGAGGCCTTACGATGTGACGGCGCAGACGCTGCCGATGCAGTTCGGGGTCGAAGTGGTGACGGTGAAGGATTCGTTTCGCGCCAGCTTAAAACCGGCATCGACGTTTTCGTTCACGTTGGATCATGCGGTGCCTGCGGGGGCGATGGCGGCTACAGATGTTTATTCGTGGAAAGAGGTAGCTAAGATCTGGAAGTCGGGGAAGACGGTTTATCGCGATACTTCGAGCGGTGACTTTTTCACGTCGGCTGCAAGCGGAAGGAAGGAAGTGAAATCGCCTCGCATCGGGCTGTACATGTCGTATCAGGCGAGCATGGATGAGGGATGGACGCGCTGGCTGTTCGACGATTTCGGGTTTTCGTCGACGACGCTACACGATGCCGACGTGCAGGCCGGCGGCCTGCGCGCGAAGTTTGACACCATTGTGATTCCGGATCAGGCGGCGCAGCAGATTGCCAATGGGTATCGGGCCGGAGCGATGCCGCCGGAGTTTTGCGGAGGAATCGGCACCAAGGGCGCGGCGGCATTGAAGGAGTTTGCCGCGGCCGGTGGGACGATCATTTTCTTCAATCATGCGTCGGATTATGCGACGGAGATTCTCGGAGTGAAGGCGAAGAATGTGTTGCGAGGCGTCGCGACCAAGGATTTTTATTCGCCCGGGTCGTTGTTGAATGTGACGCTGGATTTGAAGAGTCCGCTGGCGTATGGGATGCCGGAGAAGATTACGCTGTGGAGTGAGCAGTCGCCGACGTGGGACGCGGACGCTGGGATTGTCGCGAAGTATCCCGCGTCCGGAGTGCTCGCGTCGGGGTGGTTGTTGGGGGAGAAATATCTGGTCGGCAAAGCCGCGCTGCTGGATGTGCCGATGGGCGGCGGGCATCTCATTTTATTTGGGATGAGGCCGCAGTATCGGGGGCAGAGCTATCAAAATTTCAAGCTGTTGTTTAATGCTCTGGTGGCTTATCAATCGAACTAGCCCCAAGCTGACGAGTCTGTTTGAAAGTCGGTTCGGACCGCTCCTGCAAGTCGCGGCTCTGTTTCGAGCCTTGGGGATTCCTCAAGATAAACGGAGCCGCGACCAGCAGGAGCGGTCAGCCGTCGGTTTTCACACAGACTCTGGAACGCTTCAGGCGTGGTTCATTCCCAGTCCATTCTCTATCCGAATCAACCGGCCGTCGAGGTCGCCGAACCGGTGGAGCATTTCACTGTGGTTCTTGTCCATGTCGGCGCGGAGGGTTTCCTTCACATCGCTCAGGCGGGGATTATTGATCAGGATTCCGATGAGAATGAAAATCATCGTCGGAACCGTGGTCAGCGCCACGGTGAGGAGGTGGGTCTCCCTCACGAGAATATTCTACTCGATGAGGAGAGCCGCCCGGTGGGCGGCTGCGGGCCGATGGCCCGCCCCACACGGACGGGATCAGTTTGCGGCGATTTGGGTTAGGTCCTTCGCCAGAATTGCCTCGGCGTCGGCTGTGGTGAACTCCTGGGTTTTTGCCGAGTGGTTCATGGAGCAGAACTTTGGGCCGCACATGGAACAGAATGCCGCGTCTTTGAAACCTTCTTCGGGCAGCGTTTCATCGTGATACGCTTGCGCCGTTTCGGGGTCGATCGAAAGCTCGAACTGCTTCTTCCAATCGAAAGCGAAGCGGGCGCGGGATAGTTCGTCGTCGCGGTCGCGGGCGCCGGGGCGATGACGGGCGATATCGGCGGCATGGGCGGCGATTTTATAGGCGATCAGGCCCTGCTTCACGTCTTCCTTGTTCGGAAGACCCAAGTGCTCTTTCGGCGTGACGTAGCAGAGCATGGATGCGCCGTGCCAGCCGATCATCGCCGCACCGATGGCGCTGGTAATGTGATCGTAACCTGGGGCGAAGTCCGTTACCAAGGGGCCGAGGGTGTAGAACGGCGCTTCCTGGCAGATGGCGTTCTCTTTTTCGACCTGCATTTTGATCTGGTCCATGGGGATGTGGCCAGGACCCTCGATCATGGTCTGCACGTCGTATTTCCAGGCGATTTTCGTCAGCTCGCCCAGTGTTTCGAGTTCGGCGAATTGCGCTTTGTCGCTGGCGTCGGCTAGCGAGCCAGGGCGGAGGCCGTCTCCAAGTGAGAAGCTGACGTCGTGCTTCTGGAAAATCTTACAGATGTCTTCAAAATTCTCGTAGAGCAGGTTCTGGCGATGGTTTTTGACCATCCATTCAGCCAGGATCGCGCCGCCGCGGCTGACGATTCCGGTGATGCGTCTCGTCGTTAAAGGAATGTATTGGACCAGAACGCCGGCATGAATCGTCATGTAGTCGACGCCTTGCTCGGCTTGCTCCTCAATCACTTCAAGCATGACGTTGATATTCAGGTCCTCGACGCGGCGGACGCGTGAGAGAGCTTCATAAATCGGGACGGTACCGATAGGTACAGGACTGGCATCGATGATCGCTTTCCGGATGCGAGGTATGTCGCCGCCCGTGGACAGATCCATGACGGTATCGGCGCCGAATTTCACGGCGTAGTTCAGCTTTTCCACTTCGCCGTCGATATTCGACGTGGTCGAGGAGTTGCCGATGTTGGCGTTCACTTTGCACAGCGAATTGACGCCGATGCACATCGGTTCCAGGTTGGTGTGATGGATATTGGCGGGAATGATCATGCGGCCGCGGGCCACTTCGTCGCGGACGAAATCGGGAGCGATGCGTTCGCGCCTGGCGACGTATTCCATTTCCTCCGTGGTAAGGCCCTGGCGGCCGTAACGCATCTGTGTACGGATGCGGTCGCCGGAGCGCCGCGTTACCCATTCGTTTCGCATACTGAATCGATTATACTAACCTCTAACCCGTAAACTGTTGACGATTCGCAGGCATCGGGTTCATAGAAAGTTTTGATTGGACCGGCGGACGTTTGAGGCTTACTCTAGCCTCTATGATCGCTACTGAGATTATGGAACCGCAAAGCTCCGATGCCTCCGTATTGCACAGAGTGAGCCGGATCGTCAGCTCAGAACTGTCCTTAGACGAGATGCTCGGGGAAATCGTTGGATTGACCGCACAAGTGTCCGGATGCGACGCCTGCCTGGTGTACCTGGTGGAGTCGGAAACCGGCGAGTTCGTGTTGCGCGCTTCGCAGGTGCCGCACGCTCACGATCTGGGACATTTGCGCATGAAGATGGGTGAGGGCGTTACGGGCTGGGTGGCCGAACATCAGTCCTGCGTGGCGCTGGCAACCAATGCCGCGGCCGACCCGCGATTCAAGATTTTTCCCGCACTGATTGAGGACACCTACGAGGCGTTCCTTTCGGTGCCTCTGGTGAACAAGGGCAAGGCGATTGGCGTCATTAACGTCCATCATCGCGAGCCGCATTCGCACTCGGCGGACGAGGTCGCCACGATTTCCTTCATCGGGGAGCAGATGGGCAGCGCCATCTCGAAGAGTCTTCTCGAAGAAGAAAATTCCCGCCTCGCGGAAGAGACGGCGGAGATGAAGCGTCAGCTCGAAACGCGCAAGGCTGTCGAACGCGCCAAAGGGATCCTGCAGCGTCGCCAGAACCTGACTGAAGAAGAAGCGTATCTCCGGATGCGCAATGAGAGCCGCCGGCTGCGGCGTCCGATGAAGGATCTGGCCGAAGCGATTATTCTCGCCGAAGAGCTGGGCCGCAAGGATTCGGCGGGCCGGGAACAGTAAGACACGTGGCGCACGCCCCAGGCGTGCCGCGTCGACACTCGTGTCGATGCTTGGCCTATCGTTTCTAAAACCCCCGGACAAGCGTCGAGATGAGTCTCGATGCGGCACGCATGAGTGCGTGCACCACGTAGCTGCCACAGACGCTACTAATTTTTCGTGGAAAATGACGCGTTCCCCTTTGCGGGGGAACGCGTTTTTAGTTTACGACCGCGTAGGAGTGTTCGGCAGAAAAGTTTTCTTCGGCGACCAGCCAGCCGGCCAGCCGTTCGATATATTCATGACGGTCCACCAGGCTGCACATGGGGAGTCCGGTGATCTCTTCGGCTTCCTCCGACGTCACGCCGCCGGGAACGCGATCGAGCAGCAATCCGCACTGGTCGGCCATATCGATGGATTTGAGCCAGAGCCGCTTTTCGCGAGCCATTTCGAGCGACGCCCGATCGGAGTGGCTGACGATGAAGATGCACTCGGAGGTGCGCAGCGTTTCGAGCGAGTGGACTTCCTTCGCTTCGGTGACGTCCGCGCAGACGATTCTATACTTGCGCTGAGCGTACTCGAGGACGCGGCGAAGCTGGCGCGGATAAACTTCGCGCGCATCGAGGACCTCCAGACCGCGCGAGTCGAACACGAACGCTCCCCAGGTCTGGCCGTCCAGGCGCCGCGGCGAATCGGCGGGATTCCACAGAGAGTATTCGCGCGCGGCGAAGCCAGCCAGAAGAACGGAGAACCCAGGGACCTCCGACAAGGTGCGGCTCAGTTGCTCGGCAACCGCACCCGCCCTGGATCCTCCGTGTGCTGGGAGAAACGAATAGACCGGACCGGCTGGTAGTTCTACGCCCGCCAGATCCTCATGAACTTTAAGTTCTCGTCGCATGATTTCCTCTTCAATAGGATGGAGCACGCCGATTTCCACAACGGCGATGAGGTAAACGCAGAGGTTGCTTCCGGCGGCACTCGAATGGCGCGACAGAGTGTCGCATCCGGGGGCGACATTCTGTCCCAAACGGTGCCGATTCTTCTATCGTTTCCAGTGGTTTAGGCATGGCGTATGACTTGCTACCCAGTTCTCCATCGATGCTCTTCTATAAGAGTTGGCTGGCTGTCAGTGTCGTACTGATCCTGGCCGGCACAGCGTGGATCGCCGCGGATCACAGCGCAAATCCATACTTTGCCTATTCGGTCCTGGCGTTGTTGGCGTATGGCCTGGATCTGGCCGACGGCTCGACCATGGGGTTCGTGTTCATCATCCTGGCGCTGCCGCACCTGAGTTGGAGAGAGACGCTGCTGCTGGCGGAGTCCGCCACCTTTATACACGCAGTCACCCATCCGGAGCGGGTAGAGCCGCGCGCCCTGCTGCGTTCACTCTGTGCGACGGCGCTGGCAGTTGTGGCGACGCAATTCACCTATCACGGCACAACCTTGGCCGGCATGCCGGAACAGTTCCGGTTGATGCTGGCATCGGGCGTTTGTTTTGTCGCGCTGCACGCGCTGCGATGGCATCGTTCCAATCTGTGGTCGTTTCCGTACTATCCAGTAGCGGGAGCAATTGCCGCCTTGTTCCCGGTTTCGGTGGTGCTGGCGCCGCTGCTTTACCTGACATGGTGGTCCTATCGTCTCTATGAGCGCCGCCTGGAGGCGCAACAGAAGCAGTGGAAGAAGGCGGCGTCTCTGAATCTGCGCACGATTGAAGCCCTGGCGCTGGCGATTGAAGCGAAAGACCAGCCGATGATGGGGCATTCGCGGCGGGTACCGATTTACGCGGTAGAGATGGCGAAGGAACTGGGCCTGGAGCCGCACGAGATCGAGGCCCTGCGCACCGCTTCCCTGCTCTACGACATCGGCGAACTGGCCGTGCCGGAGCACATCATCCTGAAGCCCGGTCCCCTGACGCCTGAGGAATTCGAGAAGGTCAAGATTCATCCCGCGGTAGCCGCGGAAATCCTGGAGCAGGTGAAATTTCCCTACCCCGTGGCGCCCATTGTGCTGGCGCATCACGAAAAATGGGACGGCACGGGCTATCCGAACGGCCTGAAGGGCACGGAAATTCCGATTGGCGCGCGTATCTTGTCAGCCGTAGATGCTATTGACGCCTACGCGTCGCCGCGGAGGCATAGAGCGGCCATCGACGTAAAAGATGCCCTGGAACGGGTGGCGGAGCAGAGCGGCAAGGCTTACGATCCGCGCATCATCAGCATTCTCAAGAGAAAACAAAAGCAGTGGGAGAAGCTGGTGGCGTCGGCGCCGGACCACGGCTTCATCGATTCGATTTTTTCGGCGCAGCGCGAGGCCAATGCGTTGTTCGATCTGACGCGCAGGCTGGGCAGCTCGCTGGATCTCAAGGACACGTTCGCGACGCTGGCGCCGGCGTTGCTGCAACTTGTGCGAGCCGATTCGTTCGTCGTGTGGATAGAGCGCGAAGGCCGGCTGACGGCCGAATATATCGCGGGTCAGCACGTGGCGATGTTTTCCTCCCTTCGGATCCCCATGGGGCGAGGGTTGTCGGGATGGGTGGCGGTGAATCAGAAGTCGATCATCAACGGCGAGGCGTCTTGCGAGCTGGCGCATCTGGGTACGGCCTTGCAAACGACTTCCGTGCGGCACGCGCTTTCGGTGCCTCTGGCCGACGCCGATCTCAAAGGCGCGCTGACGCTTTACCGCGCCACCGATCCGCTGTTCAGCACCGAAGACGCGCGCATCGCCTCGACCATCGCGCCGAAACTCTCGGGCGCTATCGCCGTCGGGCTGCGCTTCCGGCGCGCAAGCGATGAGGCGGTCACCGACGGGCTGACGGGACTTCCTAACGTCGCGGCGCTGGCCCTGCGGTTGAGCGGCAATGCCTCGCCAGGAGCGGTGGTGGTCTGCGACCTGGACGGCTTCAAAGGGGTCAACGATCGATTTGGGCACCTGATGGGAAATCGCCTGTTGGAGACGCTGGCCGAAAAATTCCGAAAATCCTGCCGCGACGGGGATTTCGTCGCGCGGCTGGGCGGAGATGAGTTTGTTCTGCTGTTGGACGGCATCGGGCCGGGCGAGATCGGGTTGCGCATTCTGCAATTCCGCGAAATCGTCCGCGCCGCGGGGCGCTTGCTGTGCAACGAGGATTGTCTGGATGCGAGTTTCGGCGCGGCGTTCTTCCCGGCGGACGGCACCACCTCCGACGAACTTCTGGCTGCGGCGGACCAGCGCATGTATCAGTTCAAATCGGAGAACAAAGCGGGAATTCCGCGCATCAAGCAACGGCAAGCCGGCGCGTAGCCCAGGACACAGACTGAAGTCTGTGCCACCTGCAAGCTCATGGTGGCACAGGCTTCAGCCTGTGGGAGACCTTGCGTATAATCACTTCATGGCACACATCGACCGGCACGCGCCAGGGACTTTCTGCTGGGTGGAACTGGGAACCACGGATCAGGACGCGGCGAAGCGTTTCTATGCCTCCCTTTTCGGCTGGACTTCCGTCGATCATCCGATGGGTCCGGCGGGTACCTACACGATTTTCCAACTGAACGGCCGCGATTCGGCCGCGGCGTACAAAATGGGAGAACACGAGGCCGGCGTGCCTCCGCACTGGAATCTGTATATCGCCGTGGAGGATGCGGACGCGGCTGCGGCAAAGGCCGCAGAACTTGGCGCGACAGTTCCGGCCGGCGTTTTCGATGTCGGACCCAATGGCCGGATGGCGATCATTATCGATCCGACGGGCGCGGCGTTTTGCGTCTGGCAGCCGAAGCAGACGCCAGGCGTCGGCGTGATGGGCGAGAACAATTCGTACGTGTGGGCCGATCTGAGCACCGGCGACCGCGTCGGCGCGAAGAAATTCTACGAAGGACTGTTCGGGTGGACCATGACGCCCGGGCAGGGAAAAGATGAATCGACTTATCTCCACATCATGGCCGCCGGGAAAGGCATCGCGGGCATCCTGCCGGACGCGATGGTCAAACCGGGCATTCCCCCGCACTGGATGCCGTACTTCATGGTGAGCGACCTGGATGCCTCCGCCGCGCAAGCGCGGGAACTGGGAGCGGCCATTTACGCGCCGCCCATGAATGTCGGTGAAGGTCTGCGCATCGCCATCCTCGCGGATCCGCAGGGCGCGGTATTCGCACTGTTCTCGCCCGTAAAATAGAGGATGGAGCTTTCTCCACTCTATTGCGACGTCAGCCTGCCTGTTCCTCTCGACCAGGTGTTCACCTACCTGCTGCCAGAAACGCTGCGGCATCGCGTACAACGCGGTTCGCGCGTGCTGGCGCCTTTCGGGACGCGCAAACTGGCTGGAATCGTGTTGCGCACCCACCGCGAGCGGCCCTTGTCGCCCGCGCGCGAGTTGTTGCGTCTGCTGGAAGAAGAGCCGGCGCTGGACGACGAACTGCTGAACCTCGGCAACTGGATCGCGACGTATTATTGCTCGCCCCTGGGTGAAGTCCTTCGAGCGATGACGCCTCTGGCCGGGGACTTGCGGCGCGGCAAACTTTTCTCGCTCACCAAATCCGGACGCGACGCCGCGCGCCAGCTTCACTTAAATGAGACTGGGGAAGACGCCGCCACCGAAGTGCTGCGCATGCTGGACGTGCGGGAGTTGTCGGCGACGTATCTGACCCAGAAGGTGCAGAAGGCCGGCGCTGTGCTGCGATCGCTTGAAAGGAAGGGCTTCGTCGAAGTAGAGGACGTAGCAGCCGAGCGCGATCCTCTGCGTGCGTCGGCGGCGAGGCTGCGGGCGGAGTTCCTTCGGCGGCCGGAGCAGGAAAAACTGCCAAAGGCCGAAAGAGAGCTGCTGTCGTACCTGGAACTGCATCCGGGCAGTCACAACGTCGCGGAACTGGAGCAGGCGGTCGCGAAGGCCAGCACGGCGGCACGGGCCTTGGCACGCAGGGAGCTGGCGAAGCTGACCGTCGAAGCCGTCGCGACGTCGCAGGTTCCGTTTCGTGCGCCCCATGCCATGAATCCGCACCAGCAGGCAGCGTTCGACCGGATCGGCGCGGCATTGGAAGCAAGACAATTCCAGACGTTTTTGTTGCAGGGCGTCACGGGCTCCGGCAAGACGGAAATTTACCTAAACACGATCGAGCGGGCGCTGGCGCTGGGATGCGGCGCGCTGATGCTGGTGCCCGAGATCGGATTGACGCCCGCGGTTGCCGGGCAGTTTCACCATCGATTCGGTGCCCGCGTGGCGATTCTGCATTCGGCGTTTCACGATTCCGAGCGGGCGCAGGAGTGGCGGAGAATCCGCTCGGGCGAAGCGCAGGTGGTGGTGGCAACACGGTCGGGCGTCTTTGCGCCGGTAAAACATCTCGGCCTGATCATTGTCGATGAGGAGCACGATCAGAGTTACAAACAGCAGGAATCGCCTCGCTATCACGGGCGCGATGTGGCGGTCGTCCGGGCGAGGGATCGCGGCGCGGTGGTAGTGCTGGGGTCGGCTACGCCGAGTCTCGAAAGCCGCTACAACGCCGAGCGCGGGAAATACGAGCGGCTGTTGTTGCCGGAGCGCGTGGAGAGCCGGCCGATGCCGGTGGTGCAGGTGATCGACACGCGGCAGGAGTTTTTAGAGACGCGCAAGCAGGCGACGTTTTCGCGGGCGCTGATCGAAGCGGTGACCGGGCGCCTGGAGAACGACGAGCAATCGATGTTATTGCTCAACCGGCGCGGATTTTCGAGTTTCATGACCTGCCGCTCTTGTGGCGAGCGTTTGGAATGTCCGAATTGTTCCGTCACGCTGACGTTTCACCGGCGCGACCGGCGCATGTTGTGCCACTACTGCAATTTTTCATCGCGCGTGCCGGAGCGGTGCCCGAAGTGCGATTCCGACCATATCCAGTTCCTAGGCGTGGGGTCAGAACGCGTAGAAGATGAGCTGCACGGCGCGTTTCCGCGCGCGCGCATCGCCCGCATCGACCGCGACACCACCGGAGGCAAGAAGGATTACGAAGCCATCCTGGCCAAGTTTCGCGACCACGAATACGATATCTTGGTCGGCACACAGATGATCGCCAAGGGTCACGATATTCCGAACGTCACGCTGGTGGGGATCGTCAGCGCGGACACTGGCCTCGGGCTGCCGGATTTTCGCGCGGCGGAGCGCACCTTTCAGTTGTTGACCCAAGCCGCGGGACGGGCAGGGCGCGGGACCCAGCCCGGGATCGTGCTGATGCAGACCGTGAATCCGGATCATTACGCCATCCGCTTCGCGGCGGAACAGGATTACGAAAAGTTCTACGCGAAGGAGATCGAGTTCCGCCGGCTGATGCATTATCCTCCGTTCGGCGCCCTGGCGAACGTGATCGTGCGCGGCACAAAGGAGGAGGAGGCGCTGGCCCGCAGCGCGGCGCTGGGCCGGCTGCTGAATCCGGCGCCGGAAGGAGCGAAGATTCTGGGTCCGGCCGCCGCTTCCCTGGCGCGACTCAAGAACGAGTATCGTTATCAGATGCTCATCAAGACGTCGAGCCGCAAACGGCTCACCGAAATTCTGAGCCGGGTGCGCACCTTCGCCGCGGCGGAGAAGTGGAATCCCACATCGCTGGTGATCGACGTCGACCCGATGACGATTCTCTGACCGCCATGCGAGAGTTCCTGACAGTGGAGGAGAATCTGCGCTGCGCCATGCGCTTCTTCGGCGAAGCGACGGGGAGAGGCGAGGTCCGCGCGCTTGACCGGACGGTAGCGATGTATTCTGGGCTCGAGTATGGAGTGTTCAATATCTCACTTCTGAGCCGTCCGGCGGGCGCAACTGACGCGGGACTCGACGCGGCTTTGAGCGAGGCGGCCCGGTATTTCACCAAGCACACCAAACGGTGGTCCTTTTGGTTGTGCGAGGATCTTCTCGACCCGGCGACTCGGCGCAAGGCCCGGCAAATCTGCAACGATTTCGGGCTCCGGCCGATTTCCTATCCTCCGGGCATGATGGCATCGAAGCTGCTGCCGCCGGTGCGGCCCTTGCCGGAGATCGAATGCCTCCCGGTGAACGACTTCAAAACCCGCAACGCGTTCGCCGAGATTACATCCATCTGTTTCGAGATCCCCCCCGGCATCGCGACCGCTGTTTACGGTCCCGAAGACGCATGGCGCGGCGCGTACAAAGGATTCGTGGGGATGGTGGACGGGCGTCCTGTGGCGATCGCGGCGATGGTTGAGGCGGCGGGCGCGCTGGGAATTTACTCGCTGGGTACGATTACGGCGGAACGTCATCAAGGATACGGCGAGGCGCTATTGCGTGCGGCGGCGAAGGCCGTCCGGCCTGATTCGAGCATCGATCCTTATATTCTGCAATCGACCGAAGCGGGTCACGCACTCTACCGGCGCATGGGCTTTCGCGACGTGACGAAGTTCACTGTATATCTGACCCGGTAATGGGTGGGGCCGCCAAAATTGACGGCCCCACATTTCTGACACACTACACTAAAATGAAAGCGAGTATGTGGGCATTGCTCGGGATGATCCTCGCGCAGTCGGTCGATTATTCGGCGGAGGGGATGAAGGCGCTGGACGCGCAGAAGTACGACGTGGCGGTGGAGTTGTTCGCCAAAGCGGTTGCCGCAGACCCTAAGGATTACGGAGCGCGCTTCAACCTGGCGTTGGCCTACAGTTTTCAAGGCAAATTTGCGGAGTCGATCCCGCAATATAAGGGCGTTCTGGAATTGAAGCCGGGATTGTATGAAGCCGAACTCAATCTAGGCATTTCGTTGTTTCGTGCGAAAGACGCTGCGGGTGCGGCTGTTCAATTAAAGGCGGCGGCCCAGCAGAAGCCAGCCGAATTCCGGCCCGTATTTTATCTGGCCGAAGCGTTGAGCGAGACCGGCGCGTTTCCCGAATCCGAGGCGGCGTACGCGACCGCTGTCCGGCTGAAGCCCGATTCAGCGGAAGCGGAATGGGGACTGGCGCAGAGCTTTCTGCACGAGAAAAAGCTGGACGACGCGGAGCCACACTTTCGGAAGGCGGCCGCGCTGAACCCGAAATACAACAGCTACCTGCTCGAACTGGCGCAGCTTCTGGAGGCGGATCATCAGACGGAAAAAGCGATCGCGCTGTATCGCGAATTTCCGGAGGATCCGGCGGCGCGCGAACACATGGGCGCGCTCTTGCTCGCCTCGGGCGACCCAGCGGCGGCCGTGGCGGCACTGGAAGCGGCAGTGGCGAAATCGCCGACGGCTCCGAATCGAGTAGCGCTGGCACAGGCTTACATGATGACCAAACAGGGAGACAAAGCGCTGGCCGTTACATCGCAACTGGTGGCTGCGGAGCCGAATGCGTACGACGTGCGAATGTTCGCCGGGAAGTTGCTGCTGAATCTTCACAAAATCGGTCCTGCTGCAAACCAGTTTGCGGCGGCGGCGAAGATCAAACCAGATTCGGTGGAGGCATGGAGGGAGTTGAGCGCGGTGCTGGTGATCAACCAGAACTACGCGGAAGGAATCGCGGCACTGGACCGGTTGCGCGCCCTGGGCGTCGAGACCAGCGGCCAGTTATTCTTTCGCGCTCTCTCCTACGACCACCTCCATCAACTGAAGGACGCGCTCGCGGCTTACAATAAATTTCTGGAGGCCAGCCAGGGAAAGAATCCGGATGAAGAGTTCAAAGCGCGCCAGCGGGCCAGGATCATTCAGCATGAGCTGGACAAGCGGTAAGTTATGCACGTTCTGTTGATACTGTGCCTCGCGTTCGATCTGGCGGCGATCAAGCTGGAGCCGAATCTGGAGCGGAGGAGTGAACTCGCGCTGGGAAACGCGTCGGCAGCGATGGATGTCGCACGCGATGCCGCCAGCGACGAGGCCAACCTGAAGCCGGCGTTGCAGGAAATACGCGATTCCGTGGACCTGGCGTATCAATCGCTAATCGATTCGGGCAAGAGCGCGCGTCGCAATCCAAAATTCTTCAAGAAGGCCGAGTTGAAGACGCGCGAACTGATGCGGCGCCTGGAAGGACTGGCGCAGGCGGTGGACGCCGACGACCGGGTGTTCGTCGAAAGCGTGCGCGAACGCGTGTCCAAGGTGCATGATGATCTTATACAGGACATTATGCAGAAGAAGTAAGGAGGCATCGTGAGAAAACTGCTGTGGATTGTCGTTACCGCGGTGTGCGCTTCGGCGCAAGCCAACCGCGACTTTCTCACCTCCGACGAAGCCGACCAGATCCGTGAGGTGCAGGAGCCGAACGAGCGCATGAAGCTCTACGCGCATTTCGCCCGACAACGGCTGGACCAGGTGGAAAAGCTGCTGACCCGGGAAAAAGCCGGCCGCAGTGCGCTGGTGCACGATCTTCTCGAAGATTACTCGAAGATTATCGATGCCATTGACGTGGTGGCGGACGATGCCATGCGCCGCCATATTTCGGTGGAAACGGGTTCGTCCGTCGTGGCGCTGTCGGAACAGGACATGCTGGAGCATCTCAAGAAAATTGAGGAATCGCGACCGAAAGACGTGGCCCGCTACGAATTCGTGCTGAAGGAAGCGATCGATACGACCACCGACAGCGTGGACTTATCGCAGGTGGATCTGAAGGAGCGCGCCGAGCAGGTGGCCGCGAAGCAGAAAAAGGAAAAAGAGGAGCGCGAGGCAGCCATGACGCCCGCGGAGCTCGCTCAGCAGAAGGCCGTGGAGAAGAAGACGGCCGAGAAAAAGAAGGCTCCCAGTTTGTTGAAACCGGGAGAGAAACTGTCCGACGTAAATAATCCAACGCCGCCGGTAAAGCAGCCCTAGAGAAGCCGTTATCATCCCCTCCATAACTGTCGGGGTTCCATTCGATGCAACCCGGCGACGGAACCCCGACAGTCATGCTCCGGGCTGGCGTGCGCCCGCGATTTGTGTTTCCTGGCCCCTGGCGCGCGTTCTAACGCGTTTTCCGAAATTTCCGCTATACCGGGTCGGCGCAGGGTAGTCCGGCCCGCCGATTTTAGCGAGTTTGACACGCAAAAACTGATTCTGTGCGAGTTACCGGAAATTTTCCACGCGGTCCGGGCCCATCAAGACGCTAACGTTTTTTTGCGACAGATGGGATGAGACGGCTGGCTCACTTGGTCAGCGGTTAAGCTGATAAACGCACTCGATGAGGTGCAGAGGAGAAACCAGCCATGAAGAAGCTTAGCAAAGTGCCAAAGCCGGTGGGCGA
>Ga0182030_10000085_pt1 | contig 133882 bp, 127 predicted proteins | sample 812S3MmetaG_FD_121299 | JGI IMG/M metagenome (GOLD analysis project Ga0182030, IMG submission 121299) | Permafrost microbial communities from Stordalen Mire, Sweden - 812S3M metaG (Illumina Assembly) | ecosystem: Environmental > Terrestrial > Soil > Wetlands > Permafrost | place: Sweden... | reverse complement strand
CAGCCGCGCCGCCTCTTCCCGGCTCCGCCGATGTCTCACTTTGTGCTCTTGCGATTCAGTCATGAACCAACTACATCACAGAAGAATGCTCGGCAAAAGAATGGTCTTGCCCGAACGCGTACGCAAGAGATTCATTTCCAGCCGGATGTGCGCCAGTGTGAAGGTTTCGTATCCCTGTTTGATCAAGTTCCGAACCGCCACTTTCAACGTTTCAATCGGGTTATCGTTGAACGTTTGCTGTTGTAGGTGCTGACGGACAAGACAAGCTTCCAAGTTGGCCGACAAATAGCCATCGCCGCACATCTGCGCCATGACACGCAGAGGCGCAGCAATCTCCGCGCTACGATCGGTTTTATTCGCGTGAACTTGGTGATAGACCTTATCAACTTTACCCACGTTTTCAAACGCCCAGACATGTAGCTCGTTCCGGATCTGACGAAGTGTATCCTGCTCATCGACAGAAAAATCCCGAAAGTCTGACGACATTCCATCAGGCATTTTCAACGTTTGAATCCGGATCATGCGAGAGCCAAGGATCGGATCGGAACCAAGAGTGTTGCTTAGCACTTTGATCCCGAAGAAGTTTAATTTCTCGTTCTTCATGCCGGCTTTTACGTCAGTCCAGATTTTTGTAGCAGAACTCTTGTTGTAGCCCTGCTTGAGCGCCTGAACGAACTCGTTGACCAGTGCATCCTTTCCTGTTTTGGAGGAGATGGCTTCGATGTCGTCGATAACCACTAAGCCCCTCGTTTCATCTATATGTCGCGCGGCTGCAGCTGCAGACACCTGACCGACAACGCTGCCGTTACAGCAGAGCTTCGACAGGGCATTTCCTAACTGCGTTTTCCCTGAACCCGCTGGACCGTTTAAATGCAAAAGGGGAACCGAATCAAAGACCGTCTGCACATAGGTCGCCGGAACCGTAAGCGCCAGTGCTGCGTAATCTTCCTCGTACGGTAGCCACACGCATTGCTTCAGCTTCGCCAGGACATCCTTGACGATGGCCACCAAGGGACGAGGCTTCGTGCGGCCTTTGAGGTAAGAACAGACCGATTCATACTCCCACGACGCCCACTTCGAAGGAATTGGTTCCTTCTCAATGATCGTCCCATCGGTCAGCTTTAGCACTGGCTTTTTTCCCGGCGCCACCTGGGGAGTGTACGCAGAGTGAATGGTTCTATCTGAACGGATCACGACGGTCTCAAGGCCTTCGCTGAACCCACCCTTGGTATCTTTTTCGACGACGTATCGCTGAATCGTGTAGTAAAGATGACCGCCTGTGTAGGCCCCATTGATGTCCACCGGGCGATATGAAAAATTACCAGCACGCGCTGGTAAGGGTGTGGACACAGGTGGATCGCCGTCTTCATCACCAGGAAGTTCTGCTCCAAGCACCCTGGCGTCATCGAGAAGAGTACGAAATTCGTCTATCGTGCCCCCGCCGTTCTGCCAAAAATCCGTCCAGTCCTTGCAAGGCTTCCCGTCCTTCCCTAACCGGTTCGGGACCGCGATGCGGCGGGCTGCACAGCCTATGTATGGTATCAGCTTAGGGATTAGGCCATTGCCGGTATCATCGTTATCTTGCCCAAGATAGATAGCTTGCCACCGCTGCCAGAAGATCTGATTTTTCCATTCTTCAGGAATGACGCTGCCATGCGTAGAGCTGATGAGCATGAACTGATCCATCATCCCGGCCTTGGAGAGCTCCTGCCAGTGCTTCCAAACGTCCTTTAAACCCTCGCAGACAAATAAAAAACGCTGTTTTGTTTCTTTGTCGGCCCAATAGGTTCGGGCAAATTTAGGCATCCAGGAGTTCTTATCTTTGGGATTGAGCGTCACGTCCGGGATGTTGACGTATCCGGAGCGCTTCAGAAACCCTCCAGTTTCTGGAGACCGCAGCGGAGCCATCAAGGCGTTCTCCCTCGCTACGCCGTCCTTGTCCGTATATAGAGAAGAGAGGCCCAGACCAAAATGAGCGATGGTTCCGTCTTCAAGACCACGCTTTGGCCCATGCAGATAAGCAAGTGCGGCCTCGTTGCTGGCCAACCGCCTCTGATTATTTCGCAGGCTCTCGGCGTTGATCGGCTTATATCCGTCATCATCGGTTTTGGACATACCATCCTTAGGCGCGACATTACCGTTGCCTGTCGGTTTTACGACAGGCAACGGTTGATAGTCTCCAACCCCCAGGTATCGCAGGCATTCGGCCGCGGCTTTAGTGTTCGAGATGTGGTAGCGATAGGCCCAAAGCTGGACTAGATCGCCACGGAATTCGCCATCGGCAAAGTCCTTGAACCTGCCAGTGCGCATGTTCACGCTCAACGAGTCTCCATCGGCCCCATTAACGTCGCCTATAACAAATTCACGGCCTTCGCGCTTACCATTCGGGTACAAATGCTTGAGCACTCCATGGACTTCAGCTAGCAGCCTGGAGTTGATATCTGCAAAGTCATAATGTCTGCTAGCCATTGCCATTCCGCCTCTTGATTAACGCTTCTAAACTGTTGTGATAATTTTGGTTACCAGTCTCAGCAATTAACCTGGTGTAGTGCCTCCTTACGGTCTTAACGTCCTCGTGCAACACTTCAGCGGCATCTTGAAAGCGGTCGCCGGACGTACTGTTAATAACGATGTGGCTCGCGACGAGATGCCGCGAGGAATGCGGAGAGACCATGGGCCCACCGTGAACTCGGAGCATTCTTCTCTGATAAGCGGCAGTCAAAAACTCCGTGACGTTATCGTCAAACTCCGTGACGTTATCGTCTACCTTCTTAGTCGTTGGCAAGGGTTCGAAAACAAGATCACTATTCTTAAAGAACTTGCACTTACGACGCAGCATTTGACCCGGTTTCTGGTCGAAGTCTAGCCAATGCTCGATGATGGGCGTCATGCGGGCTGGCAAGCCAACGTCATAGTTGTTCTTTTTCAAATGACGCCAATTCTTGAAGTCAAGGTAGTGAAAATACACAGCCCACGTTCCGTCAGGCCGCTTATAGAGATTCGCCTTCTTGCGTCCCCGCGACCGGTAAGTCATTTTCATGAACATGGAAATACGGAGTGGCAGGCAGGCAATCAGCGAGAAAAAGAAAAAGTCGCGTTCATTTGCGAGAAGTTCAATTTGTAGAGATGGCTTGTCTGGATAATGCTTACATTGTTCGGCGAGCCAGACGATACGCTCTGCGATCGAGTCGGCCACAGTAAGCAATGCGGTAATTGGAGACCTCTTCCCGGTCTCCGGATCGACATAGTCGATAAATCGCTGAATGGCCTCCCATGAATCGCGAGTATCTTCATGAATCTCACCACTGTCTTCATATTTCCGCAGTTGTTCATTGATCTTTGTGCGTTCCTTCGTGCACCATTCATTCCACTGTTCCGGTGTTAAGTTCGCCCACTCTTCAGGAGTGAAATTTTCTGGACATGGGAGCTTCGTAGCGAAGACTGGTTGCTGGTAGACATAACCATAGTTTGTCCGCGACAGCGCGGTTGCTTCCTTGAAGATCATCACATGACGATTTGTCAGGAAGCCGCCGTTGCGCTTCTTCATCTCTGCGATTACGGACAGGAGTATCTTTGAATCAACCAGATAAACAAGGCTGAAGTTAGCAGGGTTGGTTATAACAGAGCTAAGATATGGGCCAGCGGAGTCACCCTTCGCTTCTGCGCCTAAATCCCTGAGCACACCGAAGAAGTCCAACATTTTCTCGAACGAAATACTTGCAGCGGGAGAGGACGACAGTCCATCGGGAGACAGGACATACTTCTTATGCCATTTGCTGCCGCGATACTCATTCTCCGGGCGCAAAGTCCAACAATCTTCGCGCGTTAAGCCCAGCACAGAAGGGTCAACCCTGGTCTTGAAATCGGTTAGGCCCGCGAATTCACTTGCGAACGTAGCATTAATTTCTTTCTCAACGAGACTACTGCACCCTCCCTTCTCTCTTCTCCGCTTCTGGGCCGCGATTATCGTCCTGCTAAATTGAGTCTGTCCGACAAATTGTTTACGAAGTGTCCTCTCGTCGATGTACCTGGGAACGAAGCGCGTCAATGTGCCCTTGGGTATGCCAAGTTTTTCGATGAAGTACTCCTCTAGGCGCTCGATCGCTGAGAACGAAGTACTCCTCGGGGTTGTCAACGTGCTGCCGTAATTAAGTAAAGTGTTCTTGTTGATATCAACGCTTCTGGCCAAGCTACAGTACGACAAATCCTTGACGAGTTGATTCGTCTCCTCGACGCAGAATTTGAATGCTTCGTGAAACGTATTGAAAACGGGCAAGGCCGGCTGATCCTGTGCGCGCAAAACACAGATATCCACGTAATAGCCCTTCCACATTTTCAAATCGGAAGCAATGTTCCTCTTCGAACCGCGGTTCTTCTTAGTCGCAAGATAGTTGGGTAGCGTTTCGCTTTCAAACGCAGAGCCGAATTCAGCGCCTACCCGAGAATTGCCTGTCAGACCGCGAGACTTCCAGAATTGGCGAAGTGTGGATTTTTTGTTCTACCGGTATTCGTCCGACTTGCCCGGATGCGCCTCATCAATGTGTATCAGCAGATCGTTATATGTAATAGCCGCTCCCGTCAGGGCGACGGGACTTTCAGATTCAAGAATTTGTTTGCTGCTTACACCTGTGTTCACACAGTCTCCCTTGACATACAAAAGGGGCCGTGGAATCATGCTTCAGTACGTTCGCCAAGAAGCACCGAGTTTAGATCCACCGACAAGAGCTCACACCCGAACAGTGTGAGCTCTTTCCTTTTGTCCGACACTCAAATATTCAGTTGCAATGTTCAGCGCTTTCCAACTTTTGCATGGCCAGCGCCGTCAACCGTGGTTTCTCCTCGTTTGCGTTCGTCCTTAACCAGGTACCCCTTCTCAATCAACGCCTCGAACCGCCTGACGCACGCCGTCCGCGAGATTCCCAATGCCTCACCAATTTCTCGCTGCGTCGGATGACCTAAAACTGGTTATCATCCAGCACGACGCTTTATCTTTAAGGCCATCCCCTTCTGCCGGTCAGAGAGTTTCTGCGCCATCCAAGCTTCTACCTCGTCGGAACACCAAGCCGACGATCGGTCCGTGATCTTGATCGGCGCTGGAAACAGCCCGGCGCCGATGAGCCTATAGAGCGTTGTTTTCGTAAGTCCAGTTTTGGCGAGCAGCGGCCCGCGCCGAAGAAATTCCCGCATCCGGTCCCTCCTGAAACCCAATGCTATGTTCCAGGCTCTTGTGGGTCAGTAGGGGCTAAAACTTTTGGAGTGGGGTTGACACATGCTAAGTCTTGTGTATGTGGCTGGAAGAGCAGCGCGCTTGATGAACGCCGCTCTCGGCAGAGGGCTTATCTACTTCAGCCTTGTCTTGGCAAGCTCAAGAGCTAATTCGGCCAATGAAGGTTTGGTGGAAGACTTTGTGATCAGTTTCTGGATGCGATCGCGAACGCTCAATTTCAGCATCGGCTCGAATGTCTCGACGACTTTCTCAAATTGCGATGCTCGACTTGGGAACATCCTGGCCAGTCGGCAAAAATTCGGGACATTGTAGGGAAATGTCCGCGGTAGCCATCTGTTCCATATCTCTTGAGCGCCTGCGTAATGCTCCGACGCCTGCGGTGTCTTGAAATTAGAGACTTTGACCATCTCGTCAATTTCGTCCGCCGCGTTCTTTCGCAATTTCCCGAACTCCGGCCCACTGAAATCGAATACTCTCTCATGACACGACTCGGTTCTCTCAATATCAACAGTTCCTTGCGTAGCGTTGCCGCTGGCAAATGCAAAGACGAGCGCCTCCATGACGTTCCTATCGACGATCCGTGCGTTGTCACGGAGTAGCGCGGTCAGGATGTCGTGAAAGCGGAGTATTCTCAGCCTCTGCCAATTTTCATACTTTCCTGTCGCACCGCCGCCTCTAACTCCGAGTAAGTCCTCGTACCCTTCGATAGCGTGCTTCTTCTGCACTCCTGGCCTAGTACTCGAAACCAACGGTATACTCGGATCGATCAACTCGATGAAACTGAGAACATCCGAGATTCTTGAGTTCTTGATCGCTCCAATCAGGTAGTCCCGACGATCCTCGCCGCCCGCCCCTTCCTGGCCGATCGTCTCGAGAAACTCATCCGCCCATGGCGCGCGCTCGACATGATCGGCTACTCTCTCTGCCATTCCAATAAGATCAGCAAGCGTGGTTTCCTTTACCAATTTGCGCTCATCTTCGATGTCGTAGAACGGCCAGAGCGTGGGGAAACTGTAAAGGCTCATCCCTTTCTCCTGAAGCCGGTTCTCGTCCACGATTCCATACTTCTGTATTAGCTCGTAAAGCGCGTCCTCGTGTTCATATATCTCGCCATAGCCGGAAGCGATGTCGGCTACAGAATGGCGCTCAACTTTCGCGGGCGCCGCTTCGAGGTCCAACCGTATGGCTACCTGAATAAACCAGCACAGCGCCGTCGACTGCACTGCGCCATCTATGTAACTCTTGCTTCGGAACCTCTGTATCAAAGGGTCGTTTGAGCTCTCAATGATTTTCGTAGCCTCTGGATGTCCGAAGTTCTTGCCGGCCTTCGCTGTCTTGTTCTTTGCGCTTTTCATCATTTCGCTTTCCCTGGGAAGAGGGACTGCAGCCCTGGTACGAGGGCGTTCACGTGGTCGGCCCAACACTGCAGCATCTCACGTCTCTGCTTTGCATATTCAGCTCTGTTGTAGATTCCTTTCACGCCGCCGATCTCGTGGTTCAGTGCTTTTTCGATTATGTCCGAGGGGAAACCTATTTCGTTGAGCCGCGTGGAAGCCGTTCGACGGTGATCATGGATTGTGCACGGTTCCATATCGAAGCTTAAGCCCTCGAGTGCCTTGTTCAACGCGTTCTTGGCAAAGGGCTGGGATTTTCGGCTTCGACCCGGAAGTACCCAAACCGAATCACCGGCAAGCTTTTTCAACTCTGCGAACATTTCCGCCACTTGGGTAGACATATAGACGGTATGCGGGTGTTCATTTTTCACGATCTCTCCAGGAAGCCTCCACTCCATGAGATCGAAATCGATATAACTCCACTTGCTCATTAACAACTCAGATTTTCTAACTAGCGTCAAAAGTATGACGTGGAGGGCTAGCTTGAACTGCCTCCGCATTCCTGAAGCGTAAAGCGTCTCCAGATACATTCGCACCTCCCCGTCGTCCAGAGCGCGAGTCCTTGGCCGAAACTGGGTGATGAAGCGAGTCGGCGTTGCTAATGCCGGGTTCGACGCCGCTACGCCGCAAACGATTGCATAGTCATACAAGCGCTTAACAACGCCACGTATGCCGGCCGCGGCAGTCGGGAAACCGTTATCACGCTTCTTGAATATTAGGGCTTGAACTTCGGCTGGCGTAACCTCCGAAAGCTTCTTCGATCCGAACGCGGGATAAATTTCCGCATCGAGGTAACGACGAGGGATCGATGTGTCCTTGCGATTCTTAGCCACGACCTCCCCAAAAAATCTCTCGCCGAACTCGCAAACCGTGCTCGAAGACGCAACTGCGATCTTCGCGAGTTGCTTCTGGCGTGCGGGTGATTCACCACGGGCCACCATGCCAGCCAACTCGTCTCTCTTGTGTCTGGCGTCTTTAAGACTCACTTCCGGGTATTTTCCAAGGGCCACCTTCTCGGGCCGCCCCTTAAGCCTGTAGCGAAACCTCCACGCCATTACGCCACTCGGAAACACCTCGAGCCAAAGGTCCCGCCCCGCCCTGTAGTACTTCCGCTTGTTTTCTGGCTTCAACGCTTGGATGTGTTTATCGGTCCGAATCTTCGGCTCGTGCTGTCTTTCCTGTTTAGGCGTCTCTTGTGTCCACACACCTTCTTTTGTCACTGTCTTCTCCGATGTGTACATGCCAGTGGACATATAAATCCCCGGCTGTCATGGTACACACTGGAACCGAATGGAACAAGTAACCTATTTATTTTGTGCATATTACAATTGTCTATGAGGCGATCTGGGTCCTTCTGGAACCTCATGGGACAGTATTTCTACTTTCCGATGCAGAAGGTTGAAAAGATAAGATTCAGAATGTCGTCTGCGGTAGTTGCGCCCGTCAGTTCATCCAGGGCGCGAAGCGCGTTGTAGAGATCCAGCATCACCATCTCGTGAGGGATGGCCATGCGCACCGAGGACGCGGCGGCCGTCAAAGCTCCCAGCGCCGCGCGCACCTGGGCTTGCTGCCGCAGGTTGGTCAGCATCGCGCCTCCATCCTCCACCGCCCCCCCCCGCACGGTACGAAGGATCTCGGCGCGCAACTCCGCGATGCCTTCGCCGGTCACGGCCGAAGTGCGCAGCGCCGTTGGAATCCCCGGCGAAAGCTCGTTGCCGGGCTCGGGCAAAGGACCGGCCAAATCCGCTTTGTTGCGCACCACGATCGCCGCACGGCCTGCGACATCGGCAAGTAATTCGCGATCCACGGGGTTTAATTCGGCGTTCAACCCATCGCTGGCGTCCAGCACCACCAGTACCAGGTCGGCGTCCGCCAGCGCTTCCATGGATTTACGAATGCCGATATGTTCGGCTTCATCTACGGCTTCGCGGTCGACCGCCTCGCGAATTCCCGCCGTATCCACCAGCCGCAGCGGAATTCCGCCCACCGCCACCGTCTCGGTCACCAGGTCGCGCGTCGTCCCCGGAAGCGCGGTCACAATCGCGCGCTCGCGCTCCACCAGGCGATTAAACAAACTCGACTTGCCCACATTCGGACGGCCCACGATTGCCAGCGTCAATCCCTCGTGCACTACCTTGCCAAAGGCGAAGCTGGCGTCCAGGCCGCGCAGCAGCGCGCTCACTTCTTCCATCGCCGCCAGAATCTGATCCGCCGGCATCACGGCCACATCGTCTTCGGCAAAGTCGATGCCCGCCTCGAGCCTGGCAATCAGCGCGATCAGCTTTTCCTTGATCGGCAGCAGGACGCGCGACAACGATCCTTTCAACTGCCGCGCGGCTACTTTTGCCTGGTACAAAGTCTGGGCTTCGATCAGGTCGCGCACCGCCTCGGCCTGAATCAGGTCCAGCCGTCCGTTCAAGAAAGCCCGTTGGGTAAACTCGCCGGGCTCGGCCAGGCGCGCACCCTGTGCAATCGCCATCTCCAGCACCCGGCGCAGCACTACGGGCGAGCCGTGGCAACTGATTTCGACAATCTCATCGGTGGTGTAGGAGTGCGGAGCCTGGAACCAGGTCGCCACCACCTCGTCGATGCGCTCGCCGCCTTCGATATCGATCAACTCGGCGAAGAGCGCGCGATTGGCCTCCAGCTCGCGTCCGGTGGAGACATGCAGCATCGTCGCCGCGATGGCCTTCGACGCGGGACCGGCCAGGCGCACCACGCCGATCCCGCCGCGTCCCGGCGGAGTTGCAATGGCTACGATGGTGTCGTCCAGATTCATGCGTCGCCGCCTTCCGAATCAGCCGTGAGCTGCGGACTCCGCTCACATAAAAAGCCCCGCTGCGATATTCTCATCGAATCGCAACGGGGCTCAAATTGTTGGCTGGCGTCGAGCGAAATTATCCTCTGCGCCGTGGGGCAGGACGGGACGACGCGGGACGGGACGACCCAGAGCGGCTTGCCGCGGGCGGGGCCGGAGCCTTGCCCTGGTAGTTCTTCGGATACACTACCAGATGCCGCGCCGGACCTTCGCCCTCGCTTTCCGTACGCAGATCCTCCACGTCGCGCAGGGCAAGATGCACCACCCGGCGCTCGCGGCTACTCATCGGACCGAAGGCATAGGGGGCAGCGCTGTGGCGGACTTTTTCCGCCGCAACTTTGGCCGACATCACCAGCTCGTCGTTGCGCGTCTGGCAGAAGCCCATCGAGTCGAAGCTGATCCGCTCGTGCTCGTCCAGCATATCGCCCACCGTTTCCACCGTGATCAGCTCCAATGCGTGCAGCAGCTCGCCGCCGCGCGCCACCAGCAACCCGCTGTCGGGGCCGGAGAAATCCACCAGGATCGCCGGCCGGTCCCACTCCGCCCCCTGGTCCACCGGCGGATCCACCGCGATGCGGTACTTCACGCGGAAACCGCCCAGCCGGATAATGTTGTTCAGCAGTTCGTTGATTTCCTTCGCCGCAGCTATTTTTTCTTCGATTGCCATGGTTTACTCCTCGGCGTTACTCCTGGACCGGTTAGCGCTTCTTTTCCGCTGCTTTCAGGGCACGTTTCTCGGCGATCGCGCGCATCTCGCGGCCCATCGCCGTCTGGTTCATGATTGACTGCTGCACCAGCTGCACCATCGAGCCGGTAATAATATACAGCCCCAGCCCAGAAGCCACCGACCAAGTGAACATGGCGAACATGACCGGAGTCATCAGGTTCATCATCTTCTGCTGCTCCTTGCTCATGCCCGTGGCCGGCATCATGCGCTGCAACGCCATCATCAGGACGATGGTGGCAATCGGAATAATGTGGTAATGATCGGGCGCCGACAGATCGCTGAGGTAGAACCAACCGGCGTGGCGCAGCTCAATCGCGTTTCTCAGCATGGTGTAGAAGGCAAACAGGAATGGCATCTGGATGATCACCGGAAGGCATCCGCCCACCGGGTTGACGTCGTGCTGCTTGTAAAGCGCTCCGATCTCCTTTTGCATCTCCGAACGGCGCGGGTCATCCAGTTTGTATTTCTTGTACTTCTCCTGGATCTGCTGCATTTGCGGCGCGACCTTCTGCATCTTCATCGAAGACTTGATCTGCGAGATTCGCAGCGGCAGCAGCGCAACGTTGATCAGGACCGTGACCAGGATGATCGTCCAGCCCCAGTTTGAGGTCCAGTGCTGCTGGGTCCAGCGCACCCATGCAAACAGCGGCCGCCCGATAAATCCGAAGAAACCGAAATCCAGCGTGCCATGCAGATCAACGCCGTTGGTGCTGTGCACGGTCTCCAGAATGTCGACCGCCTTGGGACCGGCGAACAGACGCACGCTCGACGGAGCGTTGAGGGTTCCGGCGGCGACGCCCAGCACTTCTGCCTTGGCCATTCCGCCCTGCGGATTCGTCGGATCTTTCGCAATCTCGATCTGATTGCGCAGCTCGGCAAAGGCGGAGTTCTGGGGCTGCTCGGGAAGGAAGACGGCGCCAAAATAGGCATCGGAGGCGCCGACCCACTGGAAGTTGCCGGTCTGCACGCGGCCGCCGCTGATCGCCGTGCCCTTCTTGTCCAGCTTCATGCGCTTTACATCTTCGCCGGCCGGTACGTAGTCCAGCCGCTGTTCGGCGTAGCTCGGCAGCCCGATGGCGTCGCCAAATCCCGCCGGCCACGCTGGCAGAGCCGTCAGGTAGCTTCCGCCCCGGCGCACGCTGGTCTTCACGCCGACGACATAAGTATTGTCGAAATGGAAGTCCTTCTTCACCACCAGGTCGCCATCGGCGTACATAAAGGAGAGATCTTTCGGCGAGCCGGTGTTACTGGTTGCGCTACCGCTTTCACTGGCGACATAGAGCGCGCCGTTCAGTGTCTGGCGCAACGGCTCGTCCCAGCTCCACAGCGAAAGAGGATAGCCATACTGCGTCGCAGCCTGCTCCTGTACCAGTTCCAGCGGGTGACCATCGTTGTCCGTGTATCGCTTAAGTATCCAACTCTTCACCAATCCGCCGCGGTTGGTGAAGGTGATGCGGTAGAGATCGTTTTCCACCACCGTGGTGCTTTCGTTGGCTGCCTTGGTTGCAGCCACAGTGGGCGTCGCGGCCACGTTGGGCGATGCCGCCGCCAGCGCCGGAGCGGTATTCGGAACGGTGGGCGGCAATGGAGCCGCCGCATTCTTCGCCGCTTGCTGCTGATTCACCTGCTGCGACGGCTTCACCAGGTACTGCTGGGCCGCCACCAACAGCAGCATCGTAACGGCAAAAATAATCATTACGCGCTTGTCTATGCCGGGCTGGTTCTGCGGATTCTGGAACTCGCTCAAGGTAATATGCCGATCTGCGCGGCCGCGGCCGCCAGTTTATACTTCACAATCCTGACCTTGCGCGTCCGGCCTCTGCCAGTACGCGCGCCTGGTTCTAACGCCTTGGTTCTAATCTAATCGGTGCGGGCCGCCGGAGCGCCGTGGCAGCCAAAATGTTCTGGAACCGGGTCAAGCCCGCGCCCGCCCAGGGGATGGCAGCGCGACAGACGCCAGAGCGTCAGCAACGTGCCGCCCAGCACTCCATGCCGGGTCAGCGCTTCGGCCGCGTACTCCGAGCAAGTGGGCGTAAAGCGGCAGGCAACCGGCAACTGGGGCGAGAGATAGCGCTGATAAGCCGCAAGCAACGTCAGCATGAGTTGTTTCATCCCCGCCGTGCCTCCCGCTTTCCATTCTTTTTATCCGCAGCTTTATTCGCAGCCCTATCCGCAGATTGGCAATGCTGCCGGATGACGCGAAAGGCCCGCTCGATCTCCAGCGAAATCTGCTGAAACTCGGCGGCCAGCAGGCTCTTCTTTGGATTGATCACCACGTCCACCGCATCGCAGATCCCGTGCAGCATGCTCAGGTGGCGGCGAACCGCTTCCCGGGTGCGTCTCCGCATCCGGTTGCGCTCCACCGATCCGCCCAGGGCTTTGGAGACAGTGAATCCGATACGCACACCGCCCACCACCGGCGCGCACAACCGTTTGGCTGTCCCGGCCCCGTTCGGCCCGGGAGCAGTTTCGGTTTGGGCGCGCAGATAAAAGACGGTCATGTTCCCTGAAAAGTGGCGCCGTCCCTGTTGATACACCCTTTGAAAGTCCGAGTGCTTCAGCAGATGCGCGGTCTTCGGGAAGCTCCCCTTCGGTGTGTCGCTTACGCTGTCATCCACTGCGTTCGCGTTCCTGCTTCTTTCGCTTTCGGTCCGCTCACCTCTCAGGATTGCCATGGTTCAGCTTGCCTGCTCGGAGAGAATGGCTGTTTCAGGGTTGATACCTGGGCCAGGAAAGGGCGTGGTTCTGCGTTGGTTAACGCCGTTGGCTAATCGCGGAAGCCGGGGCTCACCGAGACGCGCTTGCGTCCCTTTGCGCGCCGGCGCGACAATACGGCCTGGCCGCTTTTGGTCTTCATGCGCTGCCGGAATCCGTGCACTTTGGAACGGCGGCGGCGGTTGGGTTGGAAGGTCCGTTTAGGCATTTGACTGACTGCTCCTGCTTCAAGAAATGTCGATGAGCAAAGGGTAAGTATAAATGATGGATGGCTCTTCGGCCAAACTGCCCAAAAGAAGTCCGGCCACCCTCGCCGTGCCGCAGCCTGCATTTTCTTTCGCTTCTCTGCACCTTCTCCGCTGCATTGGCCTATTTCGTACTTGACGAAGTGCCCTCAAAAGGCCAAAAGTGAGTACACTACGTCGCAAGAAAACTGAGGAGGCGCTCTTTGGCGGGCCTTGCATTCGTGCTAGTATCCGATTGCGGTTACTGTTTTTCTGGGCCTGCCCAGCCGCGAGTACGAATGGCGGTTCCGCGCCTCCCAACTTCACAGGTCTATTCGTTGTGCCTGGGTTGTTGAGTCTGTTCAGCGACGACATTTTAAAAATCCGTCCAGCCAAGCCCCAGCAGGGCCACCACCTTAGCATTTCCACAATGTGTAAGGCAGGGAAGCTCGCGGCTTGAGTCAGGACATTGGTCGGCACATGTCATCTTTAGGTACGTCAACACCGAATCCGTGGATGCAAATCCTGGATGCTCTGGAAAAAAAGGTCAACCGCCACTCCTATGACACGTGGTTCAAACCCACGCGCTTCAGCCACGACGCCGACGGCAAACTCTTTGTTGCCGTTCCCTCGGCTGAGTTCTGTACCATCGGAGAGCGTTACAACGACCTGATTCTGGAAGCCATCGAGAATCTCGGCCTCACCTACGAGGATGTAGAATTCGTCGCCACGCCTCCCGAGCCGGAACCGGCTCCGCCTCCAGTGGTTCGCCATAACGGCGGACTCAGCGGGTCGTCGGCGCGCCCGGCGGCGCAGTCGCGCTTTGATTTCGATGGCGCCGCGCAACTCAACCCGCGTTACACCTTCAGCGGCTTCGTCATCGGCGGAGGCAACCAGTTCGCTCATGCCGCCGCCCTCGCCGTCGCCACCGCGCCAGGCAAGGCCTACAATCCCCTCTTCCTCTATGGCGGCGTCGGTATGGGCAAGACCCATCTGATGCAGGCAATTGGCCATGAGGTCAAACTGCGTCAACCCGACAGCTCCATCGTCTATCTCTCCACGGAAAAATTCACCAACGAGATGATCAACTCCATCAAGCACGACCGGATGGTGAGCTTCCGCGACCGTTTCCGCGGTGTGGACGTGCTGCTGATCGATGACATCCAGTTTCTTGCCGGAAAAGAGCGCACCCAGGAGGAGTTCTTCCACACCTTCAACGCGCTGCATGACACCAACCGTCAGATCGTCATTGCCAGTGATCGTCCACCCAAGGAATTGGCCGAGATCGAAGATCGCCTGCGCTCGCGCTTTGAGTGGGGACTGATCGCCGATATTCAGCCGCCCGATCTTGAAACTAAGATTGCAATTCTGCAGAAGAAAGCCGAGAGCGAGCACGTCCTGCTGCCCGATGATGTCTCCAACTTCATCGCCAGCAATATCCGCAGCAACGTGCGCGAACTGGAAGGCGCGCTGATTCGGCTGGTTGCCTACGGTTCGCTGACCGGCGCCGAGATCAACCTCGCCACCGCCCAGCAGGTGCTCAAGAACATCATCGACCAGCAGAGCCGCAAGGTGACCATCGAGGCGATTCAGAAAGCGGTCAGCGAGCAGTTTGGCCTACGTGTTCCCGAGATCAAGGCCAAGAACAACTCGCGCCAGATTGTCTTTCCGCGACAGATTGCCATGTATCTCTGCAAACACCTCACCGAGGCGTCGCTGCCCGAGATCGGCCGCCAGTTCGGCGGAAAGCACCACACCACCGTGCTGCATTCGATCGAGAAGATCAATATCCATCGCAAGGACGACAAAGATTTAAACAGGATGCTCAACAAACTCACAGAGCAGTTGAGCAACTAACTCCAAGCCCGGGCCGCACTTCCAGTGCCCCGGGCATTTCTTTGCCTGTTTTCAGCCTGTCAAGCCTGTGGAAGCCCTGTGCAGGATGTGAACAATCCCGTCCATTCCTCCCCGGTCCTCTGATCTATCCACCAACCACTCCTCCGGACGGTCCTCTTTTCCGCATCAATATTCCTCTCAAAGACATACGAACAAACGAATTATCCTGTTTTTCCACATTTCCGAGGCGCCTACTGTTACTGCTAGTAATTATTTTCCTTTGAAGTTGTTTAAGAGCACTAGCAAACCTGCCTGGAAAACTTTTCCCATTTCGGAAAAGCGTGCGAACTCTGCCGGTCGGCTTTACCGCAATCAAGCGGTGCTTCGAGCGCGAGTCGTAGCATCAAAAAAAGCCTCAAAGTCTCTAAAGTCCGGAAGTGCGCGCTCCACGTTAGCGAATCATTGCCGATTGGATTCGGCTAACCTACTCAAACGCCGACAGTTTCAGAGCCTGCGTCGCCTTCGTGAGCCAACTTTTCACCCTGTGGAATCGTTGTGCAATTTGTGCAGAACCGGCAAAACCCGCCCTTTTCGATCCTTCATCGACTGACCTGTTTCCCAAAATTGTTCTTTTCCCACCTCTTCCTCGCCCTAAGTTCTGAACGATGATAGATTTTCCTAGTGTTTTCACTTTTCGAAAGTGCCTGCGATTACTGCTGGTTTCTGTTAGCGTTAGTTTGATATAAGTGCAAGTTGTAGCCAGCGAAAGGTTTTGGGGGATATATGCCAGAGACAGCGATCGCTCAAGGAACCGCCATGGAGATCACGGTCAGCAAATCCGACTTGCTCAAGGAACTCACAGCGACCCAGGGCGTGGTCGAGCGCAAGACGACCATCCCCATCCTGTCGAATTTTCTTTTTGAAGCCGTCGGCGGCGAGTTGACCATCACGGCCACCGACCTAGATCTCAGCCTGCGCACCAGTTGCCCGGCTGGAGTCAAAAAGGAAGGCGCCTGCACCATCCCTGCGCGCCGACTTTACGACTACGTGAAGCTGCTCGGTGACGGCGACATCAGCATCAAGTTGCTGGAGAACCACTGGGTCAACATCCGCGCTGGCCGCTCCATCACCAAGATGGTTGGCATGGCCCGCTCGAATTTTCCCAGCGTCCCCGTCTTCCCCACCCTCGGCGTTGTCAAGATCCCGGCGCAGACCTTCCGCACTCTGATTGCAAAGACGGTCTTTGCAATCTCCAATGAGGAGTCGCGCTACACCCTCAATGGCGCGCTGCTGGTCTTGAAGCCCGAATCCATCACCATGGTGGCCACCGACGGACATCGCCTTGCGCACATCATGAAGGAAGGCCTCTCCTTCGACATTACAGGCGAGCTGAAGACGCTGATCCCACGCAAGGCAATGGTAGAGCTACTCTCGCTGCTGAACGCGCCGGAGATCGAATTTGTGGAGTTTGCCAAAGACGAATCCACGCTTTTCTTCCGCCTCGGCGCGCGCCTGCTCACCTCGCGCCAGTTGACCGGCCAGTTCCCCAATTACGAGGCCGTTCTCCCCAAGGAGCACAACAAGAGCGTCAGCGTCCGCACCAGCGAGTTGCAGGCAGCCATCCAGCGCGTCGCCCAATTCGCCGACGAGCGTTCGGGCGCGATCAAAATGCGCTTCGAGAAAAATGAAGTGCGCGTCTCCTCCTCCTCCACCGAGACCGGCGAATCCGAAGACTCGATTGAAACCGATTACAGCGGAGACCCTCTGGCCATCGGATTCAACTCGCTCTATCTGATCGAATTCCTCAAGGCCACCGAGAGCGACAACGTCCGCATCGAGTTCAAGGACTCGCAATCGGCCGGTCAGCTCCGCCCCGAAGGCGTCGAGGAATACAAGTACCGCTACGTCGTCATGCCGATGAGGATCTGAGCTTCAGCCAGTGTTGGAACCAACGGCCAAGGCGCTCCTTTCGTGAGCGCCTTTACCCTATACACCACTCTCTCCGGCACCGATATCACATCTGTTAACCTCACGTTCAAACACTGTCTATAGACTTGTGCGAGAGCTGCGCCCAGGAGATTGAGTGTTGTCTGGCATCTATGCACGGGCGGGAAGCCTCGCCTGCCTCTCACTGCTGTTTTTCATTCCGGCATGGTCTCAGCAATCGGCGGCCGACAAGCTGATTGCGCAAGGTCATTACGCCAGAGCGCGCCCTCTCGTGCAGGCGTCTCTTGAAAAAAATCCGCAGGATATAAACGCCCTGGTCGCACTATCGACCATCCAGTGGGCCTTCGGCCAGCTCGACGCTTCGACCAGCACCGCCGAGAGGGCCGTGCTCGCCGCCGATGGTAGCGCGGCTGCCCATGCCCAGCTCGTCAACACCCTGGGCGCTAAGCTGGCGAGCCCCAAGGTCGGAAGCATCGAAAAAATGAGCCTGTCCCGGCGATTCCGCAAGGAAGCGGACCGCACCCTTCAACTCGATCCCGGCAATCTCTATGCGCACGAAGCTCTGGCGAGGTTTTACTGGTACGCGCCGTCCATCGCCAGTGGCAGCAAAGCCAAAGCGCGGCAGATGGTGGATAAGCTGGTGCCGCTGGATGCCGTCCGCGCCTATGCGCTGAAGGCTGAGTTGGACGCAACCGAAACGGACACGTCCAAAACTCTTGTCGCCATTCAGTCCGATTGGAGGGAGGCCGCCGCAGCCAGTCCGGAGAGCTACGAGGCACGGGTCGGTCTTGGCAGAATTCTTCTCATCGCCGGCAGTGACCGCTTACGAGCTGCCGAGGACGAGGCCAGAAAGGCCTTGGCCCTAGACCCCTTGCGCGCGGCCGCCTACCGATTGTTGGCCGCCGTCTACGTCACAACCGCACGCTGGGATGACCTGGACGCTCATTTGAAACGCGCCCGCCTAGCGGTGCCCGATGACCTTGGAGCCGAGTTCATCGCCGCACAAACCATCCTCGATCGCAATGTCGGATCGCAGTGGGGCCGCGCGGAAGAGTACCTGCGCGACTATCTGAAGCAGCCCAGCGAGGGGCTTGAGCCAACCTTGGCGACCGCTCACTGGCGCCTCGCAACCGTGTTGCAGAAAGAAGGCCGCAAGGATGCCGCTCTCAGCGAGTTGCAGATGGCGGTCAATCTCGACCCATCTCTAGACGAGGCCAAGCAGCAGCTCAAGAGGCTGCGCTAATGACGCCGCAGATCAAGACTTTCAGCCCGCGATGCGCTTGAAATCCTTCTTGAACGCCGGATCATTGGAGATCTGCGCGGCGGCGGCGCGCAGTTCGTTGGCGGCGTCGGCCAATCGGCCCTGTTTTTCCAGGACTAGACCGAGCTTCCAGTGCGCGCTGGACTGCGTGGGAGCGCCAGCCTCGGGCTCGCGGGTGAGGTACTGGCGTAAATAGCGCTCGGCGCGCGGCAGGTCGGTGTTGCTTTCAAGCATGGCCACGGCGGCGGAAAACAGCGGCGCGGAGTTGTCCGGAACCCTGCGCTGGGCCTCGGCAAGCGTGGCGTCAAGGTCGTTCCAGCGCTGCTGGTGGGCGTACACGGCGGCCAGGTAGACGTAGCCGGCGGCGCGGCCTGGATCGGCGGCAATCGCCTGCCGGGCAAAGTGCTCGGCCTCGGCATAGTGGCGGTAGCCGTCGCTGGCCAGGATCGACGTCAGATCGATCAAGGCGCGATAAAAGTGCGGGTTAAGCTGCACGGCGTGGCGCAGGTAAGCCTCGATCTCGGGCAGCGGACGCTTCTGCATTTGTAGCAGTGCGGCTTCCGCAAGCGCTCCGTCGGCCTGACTGATTTTGTAGATCTGCTGCAAGTTCTCGCGAGCCTTGGTCTTGGAGCCGCCGACCAGCGCCGGAGCCTGCTCGTAGAGTCCCATCGATTCCTTGAGACAGCGGATGTTGCTGGGATCGAGCTGGAGCGAGACGTCCAGCTCATGGCGCATCTGGCGGGCCAACGGGACTCCGCCGCCGAAAATTCCTAACTTGAGCGCATAGTCGCCGAGAGCGTCGGCGAGCTGGCAATGATACTCGCTGCGGCTGGGCGCGGCCTCCGTGGCACGGCGCGCGAAATCGACGGCGTGTTCAAAATCCCCGTAGGCGTCGGAAATCGCCGACATCCAGAACAGGGCCTCGGCGTCATGGGAGTCGCGATTGAGACGCTCCTGAGCGGCCCCGGCGAGTTGGCGGTAGTGCCCCTGCTCGAGCAGGGTACGGCCGTCAGCCGAAAAGCCGAAGGTGGAAGCAAGAAGGACGAGCAACAGCGCCGTGCGCGATGGGAGGGAATGCAACATCGAACCTCATGGGATGTCTCGCACGGAGCCGGGGCGGCGATGCGGGTGCGGCGTACCATTGCACCAGTTACAATCGTGCCAGCACCGGAAGGTTGACCGCGGATAAAATCCCGCGCCATGGCTCCGGCGGCCCTGGGAGACTTCTATATTAATAGAAGATTAACAGAGAATGTTGGCCGATGTTTGTAATTGCTGTGTGTTTCCTTGACGGGGAGGAACGCGCGTCCGACAATTGTGGAGCTAGCAGATACGGTGACCGAAATGCGCGAGGTGAAACGCGCGTAGCACGAGGGCATCCAGGCACGGCGGGATTCAGTATTACGAATTTCCCATTTAATGAGCGACTACGCCCAGGAATCGCCAGTGGTTGAGCGGTTTCGAAAGAGAATCTATGAGCTGGTTTAAGCGGGAACCACAGGAACTGGATACGAGCGGTGAGCGCACCATGCGCACCGAGGGGCTCTGGGTGAAGTGTGACCAGTGCCGGCAGATCATCTGGAAGAAAGACCTGGAAAACAACTTTCACGTCTGTACCAAGTGCGATAAGCATTTCCGCATCAACACCCGGACGCGGCTGGGATTCCTCTACGACGACGGCAAGTACGTGGAAGAAGACGGCAACCTGGTGACCACCGATCCTCTGGTGTTCACCGACCTGAAGGCCTACAAGGGACGGGTGAAGGCGGCGCAGAAATCGACCGGGCGCAAGGACGCAATCGTCAACGCGCGGGGCAAGATCAATGGCCGCGAGGTGATCGTCTCGGCCATGGAGTACGGCTTCATCGGCGGCAGCATGGGCGCCGTGGTCGGCGAAACCATTACCCGCGCGGTGGAACGATCTCTGCATGACCGGGTGCCGCTGATCGTCATCTCCGCCACCGGCGGGGCGCGCATGATGGAAGGAACCATCTCGCTGATGACGATGGCCAAAATCTCGGCCGCCTTGGCACGGCTGGACGATGCCAAGGTTCCCTACATCAGCGTCCTCACCGACCCCACCACCGGCGGAGTGACGGCTAGCTTTGCCATGCTGGGCGATTTGAATATTGCCGAACCCGGCGCGCTGATCGGCTTCGCCGGGCCGAGAGTGATCGAGCAGACCATCCGGCAGAAGCTGCCCGAGGGTTTCCAGCGCAGCGAGTTTCTGGTGGCAAAGGGATTCCTCGACGCGGTGGTGCACCGGCGCGAGATGAAAGACTACATCTCGCGGGCGCTGGCCTGGATGTCGGCAGCCGCGTGATGGCTAGCGACGCCGTCTAACCAACGACGACAGACAGCCGCTTCAAGCCCGGGGATTTCGGTAAAATTAAAGCCTGCGGGACGAGTTACTGAATCAAAACTGTAGGGCCGCCCCTGGGCGGCCTTGCACTTTTGAGGAGGGCTTGCCTTCTATTGTGAATAGTTCGGCCATCAACAGCACTGCATCGACGTCTCTTATGAAGTTTCGCGCCGCACAACGGACTTCCTACCGCATCATGCTGCTCATGCAGCGGCGGCTGAGCGGGCTGCGCTATGCCATTCGCATGCTGATCAGTGGCGTGATCGTCTGGCTGATCCTGGCCGCCGCCTTCAAGGTCGACCCGCTGTGGGGGCTGATTTCCAGCGTGGTGGTGACCGAAGTAAAAGTGCAGTCGGCGTGGAACGCCTTCGTTTCGCGGCTGTTGAACACGGTGATTGGCTGCGTGGTGGCGCTCGGCTTCCTGAAGTTTACCGGCGCCTCGGAGTGGTCGGTGCTGGCCGCGATGGCCGTCGCCACGATCATCTCGGCGGATCTGGTCAAGGTTCCCATTAGTTGGAGAATCGCACCCATTACGGCGGCGATTGTGATGCTTCCGGCCCATGCCTCGCACTCGGCCCATTTGGGGCTGACGGCGGCCTTGCAGCGGACGGGAGAGGTCATTATCGGCTCGGCGATCGCGCTCGGCGTCTCCTATGCGACAGCGGGATTGTTCCGCTGGCGGCCGACGCGGGCCGAGCGCCAGACGCTCCCCGGGCAGCCGCCGAGCGAAGCCGCGGAACGGCAACCCTAAGCCTTTGAAAGCGGGCGGTTTACCGCAGGCGGCGAATGCCTCCGGCGTGCTATAATGATCTGTGCTTCTCAGGGCCTAATTTCCCACCATGCAAACAGTTAGCGGCGGTCGGGCGGACGGGGACAGAGCCCGCTTCGACCGCGCGGCGTCAAGCGCAGCACCAAGGCGCAATCCAGCGGGATTCTGGTTGCGCCAGAGAAGTGAATCAGGGTCGCTGCTGAAGGATCGAGCGCCTTTGCACCACAAGGGCTCTCGGAAGGCGAACCCGAAAGTGACGGGGACCGCGTCGCTTCGGCGCCCCTAGCCGAAGACAGAACCGAATTCTTCAACATGCCGGAAGGTATCTAGGACTACATGGCCGACGAAACGAACAATCCAATGCTTCCGCTGGAAGGCGGCGGTGGACCACCCTCAAACGTTCAGCCCATCAACATTGAAGAGGAGATGCGGCGCTCGTATCTCGACTACTCCATGTCGGTCATCATTGGCCGCGCCCTGCCCGACATCCGAGACGGATTGAAGCCGGTACACCGGCGCATTCTGTACGCCATGCACGACATGGGCCTGCTCCACAACCGCAAGCACGTTAAGTGCGCCAAGGTTGTGGGCGAGGTGCTCGGCAAGTATCACCCTCACGGCGACTCCTCGGTCTATGACGCCACGGTGCGTATGGCGCAGGATTTTTCCCTCCGCTACCGCTTGGTCGACGGACAGGGAAACTTCGGCTCCGTCGATGGCGATCCTCCCGCCGCCTACCGTTACACCGAAGCTCGCCTCACCGCGATTGCCGCCGAGTTGCTGGCCGACATCGACAAGGACACAGTGGACTTTGTCGCCAACTTCGACGACTCCACCGTCGAGCCCACCGTGCTGCCCTCGCGCATTCCGACCCTGCTCATCAACGGCTCCAATGGCATTGCCGTAGGCATGGCCACCAACATTCCTCCCCACAATCTCACCGAAATTATTACCGCCGCCATTCTGCTGGTGGAAAAGCCCAAGACGCAGCTCGAAGAGATTCTGACCATCGTCCAGGGGCCGGACTTCCCCACCGCCGGCTTCATCCACGGACGCAAGGGTTTGTTCGAGGCCTACCGCACCGGCCGCGGCCGCTTCCTGATGCGCGCCAAGGTTGCGGTCGAGCACATGACGAAAGAGAAGGACGCGATCATCGTCACCGAGATTCCCTACCAGGTGAACAAGGCGCGCTTGATCGAGCGCATCGCCGACCTGGTGAACGAGAAGACGATTGAAGAGATCAGCGACATCCGCGACGAGAGCGACCGCGACGGAATGCGCATCGTCATCGAGCTCAAGCGCGGCTCGCAGCCCGAGATCGTACTGAACCAGCTCTACAAGCACACCCAGATGCAGGAGAGCTTCAGCATGATCTTCCTGGCCGTGGTCAACGGCCAGCCGCGCGAGATGGGCTTGGTGCAGGCGCTCCAGCACTTCATCGACCACCGCGTAGACGTGATTCGCCGCCGCACCGCATTCCTGTTGCAGAAGGCAAAGGACCGCGCCCACATCCTCGAGGGCTACCAGAAGGCTCTGGACCACCTCGACAACGTGATTGCGATCATTCGCGGCAGCCAGAACCGGGCCGAGGCGCGCGAGAATCTCGTAGCCCACTTCGGCGGCAAGACGATCACCATCAACCTGACCGGACGGCTCCCCGAGACCGATCCCGAAAATCCCTTCAGCTCCAAGCAGGCCGACGCGATCCTCGAACTGCAACTGCACCGGCTGACTCGTCTTTCGATCGACGAAATCGTCAACGAGTTGAACGAACAGCGCGAGCGCATTGCCGAGTACACCCTAATTCTGGACTCGGAACCGAAGCTGCGTTCGGTCATCATCGAAGAGCTCAAGCAGATCCGCAAAGACTACGGCGACGTCCGGCGCACCATCATCCAGGACGAAGCTAAAGAGCTGCAACTGGAAGACCTCATCGCCGACGAGCAGGTCGCGGTGACGGTCAGCCACGCCGGCTACCTCAAGCGCACCAACGTCTCCATCTACCGCCAGCAGCGCCGCGGCGGCACCGGACGCAAGGGCATGAGCACGCGCGAAGAAGATTTCGTCGAGCACATGATCGCCGCCACCACCCATAACTTCATCCTCATCTTCACCAACACCGGACGCGTCTACTGGCTCAAGGTCTACGAGATTCCCGACGTCAGCGCCGCGGGCAAGGGCAAGCACATCGGCAATCTGGTCAGCCTCCAGCCGGGCGAAACCGTGCGCGCGTTCCTCTGCGTCAAGGACTTGGAAGAAGAGGGCAGGTTCATCTTCTTTACCACCCGCCATGGCACGGTGAAAAAGACTCCGCTCAAGGACTTCTGCAACGTGATGTCGCGCGGCATCATCGCCATCGGCATCGATACCGACGACGAGCTGGTCTCGGCGCAGGTGACCGACGGACAGCAGTACATCCTCCTGGCCACCCACCTCGGCATGGCGGTTCGCTTCGACGAAGAAGACGTGCGCTCCATGGGCCGCCCCGCCTACGGCGTGCGCGGAATGAACCTGGCCGATAAGGATTACATCGTCGGCATGGTCGTCACGCCCAAGAACGCAACTCCCGGAGCCGACCACAAAACGCGAAAGAAGAATCGCGAGGACGAGAGCGGCGAACTGATGCCCAACCTCATCCTCACCATCTCGGAGAACGGCTACGGCAAACGCACACCGGTCGACGACTATCGCCTAACCGGACGCGGCGCCAAGGGCGTCATCAACCTCAAGACCACGGCGAAGAACGGCAAAGTAGTCGCCATCCTTCTGGTGAGCGAAGAGAGTCAGGCCATGCTGATCAGCCAGTTCGGCAAGATCATCCGCATGGGAACCGATACAATCCGCGAGGCCGGAAGAGCAACCCAGGGAGTCAAGCTGCTACAGCTTGAAGGCGACGACCGCGTAGCCGCAGCCGTCGTGCTTCCCAAGGAAGAAACCAACGGCAACGGCAACGGTGACGAGCCGAGCTTGCTTCCCGAATAATGCCGCCCGAATAACGAAGCCGCATGGATCAGGCCCGGCACCGTGCCGGGCCTGTTTCGCAGAAAGGCCGTCATGAAACCGATTGCAAGCGGGCCCATGAGTAAACCGGCCTTCGGCGAGCTGATCGAGCACACAGAAGAAGCCGGGCACACCGGAAAAGCCGCCCTCTTGATCCTGGTGGCTCTGGTGCTCGTGGGCCTGGGCAAGTCGGCCGACACCAAATTTACCTACGACGAATACGTGACCTATCGCATAGCCGCCTTGCCCAGCTTGCGCGATGTCTGGCGTTTTTTCGCCGACGGGCTGGACACCACCGGACCGTTGTCCGCTCTAATCGCGCATCCGGCCAGCCACAGCGCGCTCTACCCCGAGCTGCTCATGCGGTTGCCCTTCGCGCTCATGGCCCTCGGCTTCGGTCTGGGAATGTTCGCCTTTCTGCGCCGTCGTTATCCCGCCGGCTTTGCTCTAGCCGCATTGCTGGTGCCGTGGGAAATGCCAAAGGTCGCCGAGCTTCTGCTCCAGCCCCGCGCCTACCCGATTGTGCTCGGCTGCACCGGCATGGCGATATGGCTCTGGCAATCGGCAGCCGAGCGACGCGGCAGACCCTGGAGCGTAGCCGGACTCTGGTTCGCGCTCGCCCTGGCGATGAACGCTCATTTTTATGCGATCTTACTGGTGCTCCCCTTTGCCCTCGCGCAGTGGGTCCACCAGAAGGAACAACGCGGCCCCGACCCTGCGGTGTGGCTGGCTCTACTGCTCTCTCCCCTGGGATGGCTGCCGGTGGCCGCCGGAGAGCTTGCGGCGCGTCAGTACTATGCCCAGCACTTCGCCAAGCCCGCGCTGGACACCGTAGGCATCGTCTACGAAAGCTGGCTGATGGAAAGTTGGCCGCTGCTGCTGGTCTTTGTCGTTTTCGTGGTGGGCCTCGGTCTCTTCCAGGCCAAGTCCGGGCACTCCCTTGCGCAGGGCTCTTGTGGCGGATTCAAGCGCGCCGAATGGGTGCTCGCAGCCGGCCTCATCCTTCTGCCGCTCTATGGCTGGGTGGCCGCCTTGCCGGTCGGTGCCTACCAGGTCCGCTACGTGATGGCCAGCAGCGCCGGATTCATCCTCTGTCTTTTAGCAGGCGTCGCCGAGTTGTGCCGCCGCAACCGCCACGCCGGTCTTATCTTCTTCGCCCTAATCGCGCTGCTCTTTGTGTGCAATGAAAACGGCGCCTACTTGATCGACGGAGTCGCCGCGCTCCTTCATCCCACCCGGCCTCATCAAGCGTTGCAGGCCGAGGTGCGGCAGCAAGCTTGGGTGCAGCGTCTGAACGCCACTACGCTCCCCATCGCCGTCGATAATGAAACTTACGGCGCCCTCGACCTCTACGCTCCGCCCGAGCTCGCAGGCCGTACCTGGGGCCTCACCGATCTTGCCGAGCCCGAGCAGCACGAAGGAGCCATGACCGACCAGACCAACCTGGTGCAGTTCTCCCGGCGCTTCCCCATCCGCACTATGGATGTCGCCGCCTTCATGCAGCAGAATCCGCATTTCCTGATGATCGTGCAGCGCCAGGCCAGGCACTTCGAGTGGTTGCCGGAATATCTGCTTGCCCGCCAGCGCACCAACGCCAACCTGACCATCTCCCTCCTCCAGCTAGACAACCGCCAAGGCATGGCCATCTACGAAGTGAACACCACGGCCTCGCCTCATTAGAGGAGGGTAGCCCACATCCGCCCGCGGTTGGCGAATGCGGAATTCGAAGAAGTCGCCAGTTGTCCCGGGCTTCTCCAGCAAGCCTTCTCTCGATTTACACTCTTCCCTTTACAATCGTTCCATGCTGACCTTACATCAGGCTGCTTTATTGCTCGGCATCGCGGTGGTCAGCGGTGCCATGAACGCGGTTGCCGGCGGCGGCAGCTTCCTGAGTTTCCCGGCGCTGCTGCTGGTGGGCGTGCCCCCAATCCAGGCCAACGCCACCAACACCATCGCCCTCTGGCCGGGCATCCTGGGCAGCATCGGAGCCTATCGCGACGAGCTGCGCGGCCCCGAGGCGAGGCGCGTGCTCTTCCCCCTGCTGGCCACCGGCATCGTCGGCGGACTGCTGGGAGCCATCACGCTTCTGATCACTCCGCCTGCGACATTTCTGCACCTCATCCCCTACCTGTTGCTCTCGGCGACCCTTCTCTTTGCCTTCAGCCGCAAGATTACTTTGTTACTCAAGCCACACGGCGAAGCCGCACTCTCGACCAAGTCCGGTGCGGCGGCGCAGTTTTTCGTCGCCTTCTACATCGGCTACTTCGGCGCCGGAGCCGGAATCCTGATGGTGGCCCTGCTGGCGCTGCTCGGCATGACCCACATTCACCGCATCAACGCCTACAAAACCGTGCAGGCGGCAGTGTGCAACGGAATCGCGATCCTGGCCTTCGTCTTCCACGGTGTTATCTACTGGAAACATGCCGGTGTTATGGTGGCCGGAGCGCTGCTGGGCGGCTACTTCGGCGCCCATTTCGCGCAGAAGATGAAGCAGGAGCACGTACGCTGGATCGTAATCGCCATCGGCTTCGGCATGTCCGCGTACTTTTTCTGGAAGCAGAGGTCGTGAGAGCATGGGTCTTCAGAGCATGGCTACGCCGCTCAACGCAACCCCCTTCGTCTGGATCGGATACGCCGCCGGCTTCCTGACCACCATCTGCTTTGTCCCCCAGGTTCTGCACGTCTGGAGAACCAAGCGCGCCGACGACCTGCACTTCGGAGCCCTGCTGAGCTTCACCATCGGCATCTGCCTCTGGCTGACCTACGGCCTCGCCACCCGCCAGGGCCCGGTCATCCTCTCCAACGCCGTAACGCTCGCCTTGCAATGTGCCATCCTCTACCTCAAAGTGCGCTACGCAAGAGCGAACAAACGAAGTGGCGCAAAGACGCAGACAGACTGACCGTTCGCGAGTTTTCTGCTACGATCATTGCCGCATGGAAGGCGAAGGCGGTGGCGAAGGTAGGACACCAAAGGGAAACGAGCAATCTTTCCCCATTGGCGAAGCTGCGGCCGCTAAAACACACGCCACATCTACCGACCCACCGGCCCCAGATACCGCCATACAAGACGTCAGCGCCGACCTCACACCAGGGCGCGAGCAGCCATTGCTCGTTAGAGTCATCAAAGACAACGACCTCAGCGCCTTTGAACGAAAAACCGTTACGTTCGGAAAATTGGGATTCGTTGTTGCTGTACTTTCTCTCGCTGCGGCTTGCGTTGCTGCCTATATCGTGTATCAACAATTCGCGGAGATGGCTGACCAAACTGACCTTCTGAGCCGATCTGCTAGGCAAGCTAGAACAGATGCCAAGGATGCTGGCATTGCGACGGCCAAGCAACTCACCTACGCCCAACGACAAGCCGCGGCCGCGCAAGCTGGCGTAAATACGATGCAACGCCAAATGCTCTGGGACCAGCGTCCATGGATCGCACTCGACAACACCACAGCCCGCGCCGTTGTCTTTTATGAAGACCTGAAGGGTGGGGGGATGGAGGACGTTATTGGGCCCGCAGTCGGCAACGAGTCGATAACGGATATAAATAGGCGCCTAAACGCCAATGCGGCATACGTGAACTTTTATTTACGCTATTCGATCAAGAATTTCGGGCACTCCCCTGCAAATGTGAGAATCCACACAACCGTGGTAGATCAAGGCTACCCGCGCTACAAGAATTTGCTTGAAGTGATTCGGAGAGAGAACGTTTGCGGTGAGCAGCAGGACAAAGACTGGGCCTGGACGATTGTCCCAGGGGGAACGACTTACAACCACATAAGCTCGCTGGAAATTAACCAGAAGATGTGGGAAACTCGGACGATCGAGCCAACTGTCGTTGGCTGCATCTGGTATCGCTCCACGATAGGGGACAAATCCACGATCCACAAAACTCCGTTCGCAGGACACATCTCCATGGCGACGGACGAGAAGGGGCAGCCTGTACAAGACCCCAGCCCGATCCCAATTCCGCTCCGCCGACTTTTTAAAAGCCCCATTGACAAGAATGAATTGAAAGTTGTGGACGTTTGGATCATGGGCGATGCAGACTGAATAGCCAGCAGAATCCAAATCAGGACGCCTTCAACTTCCCCCGGTTTGACCTAGGCCTGAGGAAAACGCTAGAATCGTATGGTTTGCCTGTACTGCTTCGCCTCGTCAGAGGCACCTCGCATCAGGTCTGGCATGGCTCCTGTTTCCCAGGAGCGTAGAATCGCCGGAGCTGCCTTCGATCTTTCGATCCACGGGTTACGAATTACGAGGAAGTGCAAGCGCACAGATTTCAGCTTTAGAAACTCCATCGGCCCCCTTATCTGAGGTGTCCGCCGGTGGAGGGAAGATTTTATGGAGGCAGTTCCTATGTACGCCGTGATCCGCGCAGGCGGTAAGCAGTATCGTGTCGCCCCCGGTGACGTCGTTAAGATCGAAAAGGTCGATAAGACGTCCGACAGCGACCAGAAAATTGATTTCGAAGTCCTGGCAGTCAGCGGCGAAGAGGGCAAGATCGCCAAGTTTGACGATGCCAAGGTAGTGGGCGAGATCGTCGGAGAAGGCCGCGCCGACAAAATTCTGGTCTTTCACTTTAAGCGCAAGAAGCAGTACAAAAAGCTGAACGGGCATCGTCAACCGTTCACCCAGGTACGCATCGCCGAAATCAGCGCCGGCGGCCAGACCTTCAAGGCTCCCGAGGTTGCCGTCAAGGCGCCCAAGGCCAAGGTAGGTTAATGCTCCAGCAGCACCGGTAGCCAACAGACTCCGGCGAAGCGGGCCGTCCGAAACAGACGGCCCAATCCAGCAAGTAATCTCCGGTTCGCGGCTCAAGCGGCGAATGACTGAAGGAATAGGAACAGAGTTATGGCACACAAAAAAGGTCAAGGAACATCCCGCAACGGCCGCGACTCGAACGCACAGCGTCTGGGCATCAAAGCCTTCGGCGGAGAGACCGTCACCGGCGGCACCATCATCGTTCGCCAGCGCGGCACCCGCCTCAAGCCCGGCCTCAACGTGGGCCGCGGCAAGGACGACACTCTCTTTGCCAAGATGGACGGCAAAGTGAAGTTCATCGATCGCGGACAGATGGGCAAATTCGTCGCCATCGAACCGCTCGTCGTCGTCGCCCAAGCATAAAAGTATTCAGTCTCTCAACCCAAACGCCTCGCCCCACGGCGAGGCGTTCGTGCGTCCGCCAGCGCTTTTCAGAGTTGACCTACTCGGCGTTGCGCCGGTCGTTGTTCTTGTTGTTGTCCTGCTCTTGCTCTTGATCCTTGTTGTCCTGCTCTTGCTCTTGATCCTTGTTGTCTTTGCTGTTGCCCTTGACTCTTGCCCTTGCTCTCGCTCTTGTTGTTGTCCTTGCTCTTACCCTTGGTTTTAAGCTGTCCTCTTGAGCTGCGCGACTCGCAACAACGACATCGGGTGCCCCATATCTGCCCGTCGTTGGCAGATGTGGGGTAGTTGACTTTGCTCCTGCTCCTGCCTCTGCCCTTCTGCTCGTGCGTGCTCTCGGACTTATGTCATTAGGAGCGCAGCGAAGAACCCCAGCGCTGCTCAAATCTTCCGCGCCGCCGCAAGCTTTTCGGCCAGCCATCAACGTTCTCGGCAGTCCTCAAGTCGATGAACGGGGGATACACCTTCCGCGAAATCGCTCTGCGGCGTCATTCCGAGCGCATCCAACCATCTCAGCGCCGCTGAAATTTGCAACACCCCCGCATAGGTGCTTCAGCCACTCACTACACCTTCGGTGCAACCGCGCCACGCACGACAAAAAACCAAGTGGTGCCGCAAAGGTGCATGAATGCTGGCTGCAAACGTTGTGGCGAGCCGTCGCAAGGACGCGCGCAACATCGCCCGCGCCCCGCGCCGTCGCACGCGCAAGAGCCAAACCATAACATCCACATGTGTCAATCTATCTTCGTTTGTCATTTCTCATCTATGTTTATTGCACAAGTTGTGGTGAAATAGCACAGCTACAAAGGGACGCAGGTATCGATGTTCGTAGATGAAGCAACAATTCGTATCGCATCCGGAGCCGGCGGCAACGGCTGCATGGCCTTCCGGCGCGAGAAGTTTGTGCCGCGCGGGGGCCCCAGTGGCGGAGATGGCGGACGAGGTGGCGACGTCATCATGGAAGCCAGCGAGAGACACAACACGCTGGTGCATTTCCGTTTTAACCCCGAGTACAAGGCGCAACGCGGGCGTCACGGCGAAGGCTCCAACCGCACCGGCCCCGAAGGCAAGAGCATCACTCTGAAAGTTCCGGTCGGCACCTTGGTCTATAACGCCGAGACCGGCGAAGTGGTTCATGATTTCGCGCGGCCGAACGAAAGCATGGTGGTCGCCAAGGGTGGACGCGGCGGACGCGGCAACCAGAACTTCGCCACTCCTACTCATCAAGCTCCGCGCGAACACGAAGATGGAAAGCCGGGGCAAGAGCTGCGGCTGCGGCTGGAGTTGAAGCTCTTGGCCGACGTGGGCCTGGTCGGCTACCCCAATGCGGGCAAGTCCACTCTGATCTCGCGTATCTCGGCGGCGCGTCCCAAAATTGCAGACTATCCCTTCACCACGCTGCAACCCAATCTTGGCGTGGTGGCGCTGGGTGAGATGCCGAATGTCGTCAGCTACGTGGTGGCCGACATCCCCGGATTGATTGAAGGCGCAAGCGATGGCGCGGGACTGGGCACTCAGTTCCTCCGCCACATCGAGCGCACCCGTTGCTTGGTGCATCTGGTCGATTGCTCGGATGCGAGCGGAAGACCGGACTCCGTAAAAGATTTCGACGTCATCCTGCGCGAGCTCGCTCGCTTCGGCGCGGGACTGGAACGCAAACCCATGATCGTGGTGGCCAGCAAGGCTGATGCCGCCAATCCCGCGAAGGTGGAAAAACTGAGCAAGCACGCGCGCAAGCTCGGTCTCGAGTTCTACGAGATTTCCGCTGTCACCGGAGCCGGCGTTAGCGAGCTGGCGTGGGCCATGGCGCGTTACGTCGAGGAGGTTCGCCGGCAGACCGCCGGCGGTGAAAGGGTTTCTGACTCCGCGCTGGCTGATGCGGGACCAGAGACCAAACTGAACAAACGAACAAAAGGGAGAATACCAATGGCTGCTACAAAGAAAGCTGCAACGAAGAAGGCTGCAACCAAGAAGGCCGCAACCAAGAAGGCCGCCGTCAAGAAGCCGGCTGCCAAGAAGACCGCCGTGAAGAAAGTTGCCAAGAAGGCCGTCAAGAAGGTTGCCAAGAAGGCCGTCAAGAAGGCCGCTAAGAAGGCCGCGAAGTAGTTTTACCAAACACGCCGGCGCGGGCCACGGTCCGCGCCGCAATCCTTCCCACCCCATGCGTGCCACCCGCCCAATGAATCTCACTCAATGAACCATCCCCATACAAGCGTCGCGCTCTACGGAGGCTCCTTTGACCCGGTGCACCTGGGTCACTTGGCGGTGGCACGCAAGGCGGCGGAGAGATTCAATCTCGAACGCGTTTACTTTGTCCCCGCTGACGTGCAGCCGTTGAAGGCGAGGCAACGGGTCACTAATTTTTATCATCGTCACGCCATGCTGGCGCTGGCCTTGCAAGGTGACATGCGCTTTCTGCCGTCTTTGCTGGAGGCTCCCGAGATTGTGCGCGCCTCGGGCCAACCGGCCAGCTATACGGTGGATACGGTGCGCCGGATGCGAGCCCGGCTCGACCCCGCAACCCGCCTCTACTTCCTGATAGGCATGGATGCGTTTCAGCACATCGCGCAGTGGCGGTCGCCGGTCGAGTTGCTGCGTTCGGCCGAGTTTATCGTCGCCAGCCGCCCAGGCTTCCCGTTGAAAGATGTTCTGCGGGCGCTGCCTCAGGAATTGCAGCCGAGCGAGTCCGGAGCCCGTGAATTGCAGGAAACAGGATTGCTTGAGAGCAACGGCGCCACCATCCATCTGCTTCCGGAGGTGAACGAGGAAGCCAGCGCCACGGCGATTCGCCAAGCGGCCCGGCAGGGAGTTGGCTTGGATAAACTGGTGCCCTCCGCCGTGGCCGAGTACATCGCCAAGCTAAGGATTTACGCCGCGGAAGAAGAGCCGGGATCGCCCGAGCCGCCAAGGTCGTGAGCCGTTCGGATTCGATGCAGCACGCAAGCCGGACTCCGATTGCAGCCTGGCTCGCAGCCGAGTCTCCATCGCAACGGGCTTGCATCCAGCGGCTAAGCCCAGCACAATAGCAGCAGAAGGAAGAGGAACGATGCCCACGCAAGATATTCGAATGCAAGTTGCGCTTGCCCTTGAGGCGGTCAACAACAAGAAAGCCGAAGACGTTGCTCTGCTCAAGCTTCCCGGTGAGTCGAGCACCTTTACCGATTACTTCCTGATCTGCAGCGGCAGCAATCCGCGGCAGGTTCAGGCGATTGCCGACGAAGTCGATGAGCGCCTTTCAAAGGACATGGGCGTCGAGCCCAACGCGCGCGAAGGCTACCAGACCGCCGAGTGGATCTTACTCGACTACGTGGACTTCGTGGTGCACATCTTCAACGCCCAACGGCGCGCTTACTACGACCTGGAAAGACTGTGGAAGTCCGCCCATAAGCTGACCGCGCAGGAGTTGCTGCACCCGGTAAAGGCCGCTGAGGCTGCGCCCGAGCCCGTAGCGTCGCCGGTGAAGAAGCGCGCGAAAAAGGCTGCCGCCAAGAAGTCAATCAGCGTCCGAGCGGCTGCCAAACAGAGCGTTCGCGGGGCGAAGCCTGTCTCAGTAAAAGCTGCGCCACGAAAAGCTGCCGCCAAGAAGACGGCCACCAAAAAGACGGCGAAGAAAACGTCGGCGAAGAAAACCGCAGTCAAGAAAACTGCCGTGAAGAAAGCGTCGGCAAAAAAGGCCGCCACCAAAAAGGCTGCGGCGAAGAAGACCAGCGCAGCGAAAAAGACCGCCGCAAAACGCAAGTAAGCGATCCATGCGAACGAGCGCGGGCCACTCAGCCCGCGCTCTTGTTTGCCGCAAACTTATCTGCCGCAAAATTTGTCTTCCACAAACCGATTTCCCTGACGGAAGACGCGCGATGAAGATACGCCTCATCTCGATCACGAAACGCAAGGGTTCGAGCAAGCAGGCTTCGATCGACGAGTTGACCGCCGACTACGTGAAGCGGGCCTCGCGCTACTCTCCGGTGGAAGCCGGCGAGTGCCCGGACGAAGAGGCTTTGCTGAGGAGCCTGGAGCGGCCCGGGCGCACCGCTCCCGTGCTGGTGGCGCTGGATTCGCGCGGAAAGCAGTTCAGCAGCGAAGAGCTCGCCGACTTTGTGCGGCAACACCAGGAGCGCGGAAGCCAGGAGTTGATCTTCGCCATCGGTCCCGCCGATGGTTGGACCACGGCGGCGCTGGCGCGGGCGCAGCAGACGCTCTCCCTGGGAAGGATTACCCTGCCGCATGAGCTGGCGCGGGTCGTGCTCGCCGAACAGATCTACCGCGCCTTTACCATCCTCAACAACCATCCCTATCATGGCGGCCATTGAGCGCGGAAGAAATCGCAAACGCGAACCATCATTGCAGTGCTTGCATGGCCTCTCCGGCGACGTAGATGGAACCGGCAATGACGAGCACGGTCTCAGGGCCGAGCGCAAGCGCGCGTGCCGAAGCCAGCTGCAACCCTTCGCGTACGCTTGCCGACACCGAGTGCTCGACGCCCAGCGATTGCGCCAGCGCGGCCAGATCGGCAGTGGCGGCGGCGCGGGCGTTGCTCGCAATCCGGGTGAGCACCACGTGCGTCATCGCGGGCCAGAGAATTCTTGCCATCTCGTCTACCGCTTTGTCGGCCATCGCGCCAAACAGCAGCACCAGGCGACGCTCGCCCATGCGTTCGGCCCCAAGCCGTTCGCTCAATGCTGAGCGCAGGGCCCAGGCTCCGGCCGGATTGTGGGCGACATCGACGATGATCTCTGGCCGGCCGGCGGTGGCCGCAAAGCGCTGGAAACGGCATGGCCAGCGGGTCTGGCGCGTCCCTCTGGCAATGCTCTCGGCGGTGACGCCGTAGCCTTGCGCGGCCAGCTCCTCGGCGGCGGTGATCGCCAGCGCGAGGTTGCGGAGCTGATGACGACCCACCAGAGGCGAGACGATCTCCACCTCCTCGCCCAGAACCCGCAAGCGAAATCGTGTCTCCCCTGTCTCGGTGTTGCCAGTCATGTTGTGAGCCATGTTGACACTCATGTTGCCTGCCATCTCGCGCGGCATGTTGCGGCTCGCGCTGACCGAGCGAGCGCCCAGCGATGCAATGCGCTCGCCGAGCACCTGATTGGTCTCGGGATGCTGAGGCAAGGTGACCGCAACAACGTTTGGTCGAAGGATGCCGGCTTTTTCGCCAGCAATCTCGGCGATCGTGTTGCCCAGAAACTTCTGGTGATCGAAGTCGATGTCGGTAATCACCGACACGATCGGCTCGACGATGTTGGTAGCGTCCAACCGTCCGCCCATGCCGACTTCGAGAACGGCGATTTCGACTCCGGCTGCGGCAAAATAGTCGAAGGCGATGGCGGTCACGGTTTCAAAAAAACTGGGCAGATGGGGCAGCGCGGAGATCCCGACGAGCTCTGCGGCCTCGGCGGTAACGCGGTCGTAGGAGGCGGCGAAGGCGGCGTCCGCAATCGGCTCTCCCTGCACGCAGATGCGCTCATTGATGCGCAGCAGGTGGGGCGAGGTGTAGAGCCCAACCCGGTGTCCGGAAGCCCGCAGAATGGCGGCAAGCGTGGCTGCCGTCGAGCCTTTGCCGTTGGTCCCGGCGATCAGCACCGAGGCGAAGCTGTGCTGCGGATCGCCCAGCGCATGGCAAAGAATACGAATATGCGCCAGATCGAACTTGCGTGAGGGGCCTTGCTGAAGCTCGTGGCCGAGTGCGTAAAGACGTTCGACCGCAGATTCATAAGAAGTCATGCCGCTCCGATTATCGCATCTTGAATTAGTGTGGTGGCCCATTCAAGCCCGCTGTTGGCTTGAGTGGGGCAGTTCCCAGGCACGACCCCAGCGGAGTGAGACGACAGCGGGCTTACGACCCAGGCAGCCGCGAATACATGCGCACCAGGCTGGCGACGCTATAGGCAGCCTGTGCCGCAATGATGGCGAAGATCACGGCCAGCGCAGCCGGTTGCAGCTTGCTCTCGATCAGGTCTGCGAACCCTCCCGCGCTAAACAGCAGCAGAAACGGCAGCGTGGCAAACAGAATTACGCTCGCGCCATTCTGCGCAAGAAAAATTCCCATCCCGAGCAGAAGCAGAAAGACGATCAGCGGGGCGGTGTTGCCAAAGAAACGAATGCGGCGCGACGCGCACCACGCCGCCAGAGCGCCGACCGAGGCCAGCAGAGCGCCCGGAGCCGCGTCAAAGAAGAAGCGGGCCAGCATGCGCCCCAGCAGACGCGGCGGCAGTGACTCCGGCGCGAAGCCCAGCCCGCCGGCGTGGGCCAGCCCGCCAGCAAACGCCCCAAGGTTGGCCAGGTAGCAGAGGTCCAGCAGAACCAGCGCCACCGCCGCGGCCGCAAACAGAATCAGCAGTGCGGCTCCGCGCCGGTGTGGAACCGCCCACAACATAAAGCCCGCCGCCGGCAGCAGTAGCCACGCAAGCGGCCATTGCGCCCCGGCGGCGAAGGTGATGGAGATGCCTAGCAGTGTGATCCGCTTCCAGTTCCACAGAATGACCTCGCGCGGCGCATAGAGCGTGTGCGCCGTGGCGATGGCCGTGAAGATCAGCCCGAAGGCTCCCCAGGCGGCAAAGATCTGCGGCCCGGCCAGTGAGGAGCAAGCAACGATTCCGGGGCTGAAGGCATACAGCCCCAGCGCAATGTTGCCGCCAGCCGTTCCATACAGCTTCCGCGCCACGTACCACAGCGAAACCCCAAGGCAGAGCCCGGCGAGCAGGAAAGGCGCGCGAATGAACCAGCGATGCTGGTCAAGCCAGAACTGATCGAGCAGAACCGGATTCCGCGGCAGATGAAAGAGAATGCCCGCCACCGAAAGCAACGGAACCAGCGGCGAGGTAACCGCCGTGCTGTCCAGGGGCCCACTGTCCAAGGGGATGTGACGCAGCAGCGCGACCCCGCGAAGAATCTGATCCGCCTCCATCTGGGTCAGCGGCACCGACGCCACGAACCACGCGCACTGCGCAAAAAAAGCCAGCAACAGCGCCAGCGCAATCAGATGGTAGGAGCGGACGGGCTTGGGAGCGCGCTGGGATGACATGATGGCCTGACTTACTTTGTAACACCTTGCGCTCTGGATTTGGGATCAGGATTTGCAAAGCTTTTCGTGCGACGCATCCCTGCGTGCATTCTCTGACCGCGCCGCCCTCTGCACCTTGACCACTTCATCGTCATCGTCGTCAATCTCGCCGTCGTCGATTTTGAAACCACTCGCCTGCGATTTATCCTGTCCATATGAGCTCGCGTCTTCAACCCAGGCTATCCACCCGTCTCGCCTCCTACCTGGTGCGCAATCCGCTCATCTATCTCTACACCGTATTGCTCGGCACGCTCTCGCTGCTCAGTTCGCTCTTTGACCGCTCCGGACGCGTCCAGCACGCCTTCGCGCGTCTCTGGTCCTGGCTCATCCTGCATACCTCGTCGGCTCCGCTCACCGTCCAGGGACTCGACCGCCTCGCGCTCGGCCAGCCCGCCATCTACGCCGCCAATCACTCCTCGGCCCTGGACATCCCTGTGCTCTACGTCGGTCTGCCCTTCCAGTTCCGCATTCTTGCCAAGCTCGAGCTCTTCCGTCTTCCATTCCTCGGCTGGCATCTCCATCGCTCCGGCCAAATCCCCATCGACCGCACCGACGCGCGCCACTCCCTGCGCTCGCTCTCGGCCGCCGCGCAAACCGTGAAAGAAGGAATGCCCCTCGTCGTCTTTCCCGAGGGCGGCCGCTGCACCGACGGCCACATCCAGCCCTTCCTCGGCGGAACCTTTTACGTCGCCATCAAAGCCCAGGCCCCCATCATTCCCATGGCCATCGTCGGAACCTTCGATGCCCTGCCTATGAACTCCTTCGTCATCCGCCCCACTTCCTTCCATCTCATCATCGGCGACCCCATCCCCACCACCGGCCTCGTCTCCCGCGACATGGAAGCGCTCTCCGCCCGCGTCCACCAAGCCATGAGCGACCTCTTCTACGCCCACTCCAAACCTCCCAAACCCGCGCCGCAACCCGACGCTCAGCCCGAAAACACAACGATCTAGCGCGGCCCCGCAGCTCGCCGGGTGACCCGTTCAACCCTCTATTGGTTGGGCCTGGTAGTTGACCTTGCTTCGGCTCTGCCACTTGCTTCTGCGATTCCATCAGCAACAGCTGGGTGCCCCACCTTCGACGCGCCGCTTTTGCGTGGCTAAGGTGGCAGCAGTGCTCTCCGCCACGTCGGATTATCGTAGTTACTGTTGCTCTTGTGTTCAACGCCGAGAGACCGCGTGATTGCTACTAAACGCCGATTGCCTCGGGTAGCATAACCGGCTCCGCCAGCGTTGCCAGCTCCCACGACGAGGGATCGCGCAGCAAACGGCTGACCATCGCGGTGTGCATCGCATGGCCGGCGCGGTCGGCCACCACGCGCCCCAGCACCTGGTGCCCAATCAGCGAGAGGTCGCCGATCAGATCCAGCACCTTGTGCCGCACGAATTCGTCGTCAAAACGCAGCGGCCCGTTCTGTATCCCGTCGGTGGTGAGCACGATTGCATTGTCCTCGCTGGCGCCGCGGATCAGCCCCATGTTGCGCAACGCTTGCACTTCGTGCAGGAAGCCGAACGTGCGCGCCGGGGCGATGTCGCGCGCATAGTCGCCGCGCGATAGATCGACACATATCGATTCTTCGCCGATCAACGGGTGGTTGAAATTGATGGTGTAGCAGACCGAAAAATTATCCGCCGGATACAGCCCCACGAACTTATCGCCATCGCGCACCTCCACCGGCTTGAGCACGCGCAAATACTTGCGCAGACGCTTCTGCCGCCGCAGGCCCACTCGCTGCACCATCTCCACGAAAGGCTGCGCGCTGCCGTCGAGAATCGGCACTTCGAGGTTGTCCAGCTCCACGATGGCGTTGTCCACGCCCATGCCGACAAAGGCCGAGAGCACATGCTCGGTGGTGGAGATCAGCACGCCTTTCTTCATCAAACTGGTGGCGTAGCTAACCTTGGCAACGTTGCGTCCTGTGGCCTCCACCTGGAAGTCGTCGAGATCGGTCCGGCGGAAGACGATCCCCGAACCCGGCGAGGCGGGCACAATCCGCATCTTCACCGCGACGCCGCTGTGCAGGCCGACGCCGGAACACTCCACCGCCGCCCGGATTGTCTGCTCGAATCTCATCTGTGGCCCTGTAACCAGCGAACATCTTTCAGGTTACAGCCATCAGAGAAAAATAAGTTGTGGAAGTTTTGCCACAGGCGTGTCTCCAGAAAGACGACATCTCCGGATTCGCAGTCCAAGATAGCAACAGCTCTCGTCAGCTATCGCCTATCTAGCGTGGGCGAACCCTGCGGCTTATGGCTTCTTGGCCTTCGGGTTGTAGGTCTCCGGATTGTAATTCACCGCCGCGTCGAAAAAGCCGGGAGCAAACTTCGCGTTGTACTCGATATGGCTCAGGAATATCTGGCCGCTGATTTCGCCGTCGCGCTTGTTGGTGACGGTGTAGGGCGTTTCGATTCCCTGCACCTTGCGGTAGTTGCCGTACGTCGTCTCGTCCTCGACCTTGAACTTGTCGGCATCGCGCCAGCTATAGCGCTTATTGATCGGCAGGTGAGAGTGAATGTCGATCCCGATGCTGAGCTGGTCGTTGTCCTTGTTCAGAATCGTAACCACATCGACCATCTGCTGATCGGCCACAGACTGACCGTCGTAGAAGAGCACGGTCTTGGGATCTTTCAACCACTCGCGCACCACTACTTCCAGCGAATGGCGGCGGCGGCGAACGATCTCCTGCATGTTCTTGTCTTCCTCGGCAGCCGTGCCCTTGTAGGTCCGCTCGTAACCCTTGTCGCCGTTGTAGATGTAGACCACGTCACGCTGCTTGGAAAGCTCGCGCCGCTCCTTGTCGGGATACTCATAGAAGCGCCAGTACAGAGTGCCCGCCGAGTTGGGTTTGCCGTGGAAAAACGAATAGCTGCGGCCCTGCTGCTCGACGGTCGTGTAGCTGAGCCAGGTTTGTCCGCCAAGGGCGTCGATCATCTGATCGAGCAACTGGCGCGCCTTCCGTGCCGTGGGCTCCTGGGTTGCAGAATTCGTTGCGGAGTTTGCCGTGGAGTTTGCGGGCGCAGCGGGCTTAGCTGCCTCCGGGGGCGCGGAGTCGCTCTGAGCCACCACCGCGCAGGCGCAGGTCAGCAGCGACATCAGCAGCAAACCGGAAAGCGCTTTCTTCATCGTTGCCTCGTCCTCATGTAGGTCGGCGCAATCAGCCTCTAGCCCGCCAGTACCGCGCCGCCGTTGACGTTCACCACCTCACCGGTGATAAAGCCCGCCAGCGGCGTGCATAAAAATACGATGGGTGCGGCGATCTCCTCGGGCTTGCCGATGCGGCCCAGCGGAATCAAGCTGGTAATCTTCTGCTCCATCTCCGGTTGCGCCATCGCCGGCGCGGACATATCGGTGGCAACCCATCCGGGAGCCACGCAATTTACATAGATGCCGTCGGGCGCCAACTCGGTTGAGAGGCCCTTGACCATGCTGATGATGGCCCCTTTGGTGGCCGCATAGTCGCAGTGGAAGGCTTCTCCGCGCTGCGCCGCCGTGGAGCTGACCATTACGATGTGTCCACCGCGCCGCGAATGCTTCATGACTTTCACTGCGGATTTCACCAGCAAAAATGCGCTGTCCAGGTTCACCGCCATGGTGGAGCGCCACTGCTCGTCGCTCATCTCATCGATCGGCTCATCGTGCGGAGCCCAGATGCCGTGGTTGACCACCAGGATGTCGAGGTAACCGAAGCGCTCGACCGCCTCCTCGACCAGCATCTCCTCGGCCCCTTCGCCGATGAGATCGCTCTGCACCGCGGCGGTGCGGTCGGGGCCGCATGCAATCACCAGCCGCTCGGCGGCCTCCGATGACTTCTGATAATTGAACAGCACGCTCGCTCCGGCCTGTCGAAAGAGGCGGACGCAGGCGGCGCCGATTCCGCGCGAGCCTCCGGTGATGAGCGCAACCTTGCCGGTGAGATCCAATGCGAGAGTCATAGTCTTTCTCCGTGAAGCTTTCCCGGATCTGATTCCCGATTCTTAGAAACCACATTTTGAAGTACGCCACATCTTAGACCGCAGACGGCCGCTCGAACAGCAACGATTGGCGAGTTGGATAATCGTTTCCCGAAGTGAAGTTTGCAGAAGAGGCAATCGTTTGAAGAATTCCAAACGATTGCCTACTCAGTCACTCCCCCACCGTCCAGGGATTCACCTATCGGTCAATCCTTACGTTCTCAAAGTCGGGTGAACTGATGGCGAGGCGCTGGTGCCAGGCGCGCGCCTCGGCAACAAGTTTTTCGAAGATGCGGCGGGACACTTCGCTTTGCTCGAAGGTTCGCTCGGGATGCCATTGCACGCCGAGAACCCAGTGTCCCTCGGCGGTGCCTTCGACGGCTTCGACGATTCCATCCTGCGGCGAGCGGGCGACCACGCGCAACGCATCGCCGGGGGTAGCCACGGATTGGTGATGACTGGAGTTGACGGTGAGGCGCTGCTCCCGGGTGAGGAAGATGAGGTCCGAGTCAGGGGCGACCACGGCGGCGTGCTGGATGACTTCCGTGCGCGGCGCGCCGTCGGGGCGAGCGTGCTGCACCGGCGACTCGATGTGCTGGACCAGGGTGCCGTTGCGCCAGACGTTCAAGGTCTGTGTACCGTAGCAGATGGTGAGGATGGGCTTGCGCATGTTGTGCGCGTCCTGGAGGAGAAGCTCATCGATGTTGTCGCGCGCCGGATCGGGCGCACTGGTGCGGGGATGCGGCGTCTCGCCGTACTTCTGCGGGTCAACGTCGGCGGGAGAGCCGGGGAGCAGAATGCCATCGCAGGATTTGGCAAGCTGCGCGGCTTCGATGTTGGAGAGGTCGAGCGCAATCACAACGGGCTCGCCGCCTGCGCCGGTCACCGCGCTCACGTACTCGGGCAGAGCGCGCGTGGAGTACTCAGGATCGGAGTTGGGAACGGGAATGGCAATGCGCGGCTTCATGCAAAGATGATAACGCTTGGCGGTTGTACTCCGCACCCTCCAGCTTAGCCCTCTAGCTTTTTGACCATAAGGTATTCGTGAGCCTTGCCTAACATGGCCGCTGCCAGTTTCGTGAAAGCAACGTCTTCCGCCGGCTCTGTATAAACCCCTGTGTCCGGGTTTTTCTTCGAGGCAAGCATGAACGCCGCAGCATCATAAACGCTTTCTAAGACCACCTTGCGGCAGAACGTCTCGTAGCGTCGGGCATAGGAAAGGCTCATTGGTTTCTTTCCTGCAGCGTAGGAAGAGTCTCGGAATTCTGGCCGGAGAGGGAAGTGATTCTCAGACACCCGAATAGGGCCGTGGCAACCGTCGCAGTCTTCCAGCAGCAGGAGGTACCCTACGAAAGGGTTTGTCGTTCCAAACGTCTGCTTCGCGTATGCGGTGCGGAGGTCCGCGGCGTTTCCCAACCCTTCTTCTACACGATTGTTGTAGTTGTTGCCGAAAGATGGCCCAACCTGCGATTTCAACTCCACAGCAATCCAAAGCTGCCCATCTGCGATTACCAACAAATCCCAATCCTTCGCCGGGCGATAGAAGCCAGGGATTATGTGACAACTCTTGCCGAAATAGATGTTCTTGCGGTCTATGCCCTCTTCAAGCAGCAAATCGCAGAGAAGGTGAGCGAAACCGTCTAGCTGCTTTCCACCTGTTACGGACGAACGCTGCCCTGCATCTTTGTTCCCGCTGAGACCCTGCTTATCGCCCTGACTGCTACGGGTATGCCAATAGTGCCTAACTGCTTCACGAAGTCTCGCCGGAATGTCGATCTTACTTTCTGGCATTAGTCAGAATCCCTATGGATTTCGATAGTAGCATTTGCAAATAACTGCGAGGTCTCATTAGCAATTCTGCGGTGTGCCAAATCAAAATAGTGCGGATCTACCTCTACCCCGATGCTGTTACGGCCCCAGTTTGCAGCCGCTACGCTTGTTGTCCCAGTTCCTAGAAACGGGTCGAGTACCGTATCCCCAACGAAGCTGAACATTCTAACGAGACGCTCAGCCAGTTCCAGAGGATAGGGGGCAGGATGCTTCCGAGTAGAGGCCCCTGTGACACCCGTCCATATCTGCTGGAACCACCTCTGATAATTTTCGGTCGAAATGACGCTCAACACTCTGGTAGCCACAGAGGGACTTCGGTAGCCGCCATGTTTCCGCAGCATCAGAATGAATTCAACATCGTTTTTGATAACCGCGTTAGGCTCATAGGGCTTGCCTAGAAAGCTGGAGCCGTTCTCCACCTCATAGGCGGCATTAGAAATTTTGTGCCAGATTATCGGAGCGAGATTGTCGAATCCGACCTTGCGGCAGCGAACCTGAATAGAAGAATGGAGCGGAACAACCGTATGCCGACCACCATTCTTGCGCCGGGATAGGCATACGTCCCCGACTACGCATACCAGTCTGCCTCCGGGAACGAGCAAGCGATAGCAGTGCTGCCAAACCTTGTCCAGTCCGTCCAAGAATTCCTCGTAATCTTCGACGTGTCCAAGCTGCCCTTCGCTGTCTCGGTATTCCTTCAGTGTCCAGTAGGGAGGAGAAGTGACGACCAAATGCACGGAATCATCCGGTATGTTATGAATGTCCCGCGAATCCATCCGAAACAGGTCGTGCCGCGTCGGAATCCGTTTAACCGCGTTCTCAATCAGTGCGATGGCAATAGGGTCCTTGGCAATTTTCGGCAAACCAGTTTGAGGGTTCTCCCCGATCTGAATTTCTGCGGGAACGTATGATTCGAGATTCCCCTCTGCGCAAGGTGCCAACTGCATAGTCATTGCTGCTCCGGAACACCAAGCATACCGACTCCAACGGCTGAAGGGAAACTCTACCGCGCTCAGAGAATGAACACCAACTCATAGAAGCTGGATTAACGAAAGCCCGATGCCCGGCCCCCGCTCTGTACCCCTCAAAAGCTAGTTCACAACTCTTGTCATAACCCGCCTAAGCGCAACGAATCAGCCTAACGAGGCGATGGAGGCGGGGATGGAATAGCATAGCGGTGCAGTGGTGCGCGTGGGAGGAGAGAACGATGGCGGAGCAGATCTGGGATAGCTTTGCGCGGCTGAACGCCGGGGAGCGCTTCAAGGCGCAATCGGCGGAGATGGGTGCGGCAGTGACCGAGGCAATTGTGGAAGCGGCCAATGTTGCAGGCCAGGTGGGGCGCGTGGCGCGCGTACTCGATGTCGCGTGTGGCTCGGGCGAGCCTTCGATCTCGATTGCGGCACTGCTCAAGGAGACCGGGCAGGTGGTAGGCGTGGACATGGCCGAGGAACCGCTGAAGGTGGCGCGCGAGCGGGCTCGCCTGCGCAGCCTGGAAAACGTGGAGTACATGCAGGCCGACGTTCATGCGCTGCCCTTTGCCGATGCGAGTTTCGATCGCGTGACGAGCCGGTTGGGCGTGATGTTTTTCGGCGACCTGCCGAAGGCGCTGAGCGAGATGCATCGGGTGCTGAAGCCGGGCGGGCAGGTCGCGCTGCTGACCTGGGGCGCGATGGAGCAGCCCTACTTTGAGTCAACGATTGGGACGGTGCGGCGCTTGAGGCCGGAGCTGGAGATTCCGGCTGCCGCGCGTGCGATGTTCAAGTTTGGCGTGCCGGGAACGCTGGCTCGCGCGCTCGGCGCGGCGGGCTTCGGCAAGATTGACGAACGGGTGCGCGGGCTCCGCTGGGACTGGCATGGATCGCCCGAGGAGATGTGGGATTACTTCCGCGGCGTCACGGTTCCATTCCGCACGCTGCTGGAAAAAGTGGAAAGCGACGCCGAGGTGGACCGGGCAGTGCTGGCGGCGCTGGGCGAACGCTTCGACGGAGAGTGGGTGCGGCTTGAGGCGCAGATGGTGGTGGCTACCGCAGTGAGGGAGTAAGAGGTTTTGCTGGTGGAATCGCGAGGCGCGGGGCTCGCCTGGAGCGCGGAATGGCAACTTGGAATCAAGAGCAACAACAAACGCAAGAACAGGGGCAGCCCCTCGGTAAGGATGGAGATCGTTGCTTCCCACCTTAGCCACGCAAGAGCGGCGCGCCGAAGGTGATGGGCACCCGGCAGACCATGGTCGTTAAGTTTTGAGGAAGTGCCCGGACCTTGCCGCTTGAGGTGCCTCTGAATCCGCCCCGGAGATTCACTCCGTTCAGAAAGACGTCTTCGAGAGAATGCCCCTTTCGAGAGCCCGTTCCGCATGTGCGCTGCATTTCGCGTCGGCGTCTCCCGGCCTGCCTCTATAATTGGAGATTGGCTTCATGCTCTGCCACCAAAAGGGGTGACGGGCATCCAAATGAGTTGCGAGCAAACCTATGGACATGGATAAGCGGTTCTTCTTTGAGAAGTATGGACTCAGCGAGCGCGACCTGGAGAAGTATCTCGGTGCGGCGCTCGGAGCGGGTGGCGAATTTGCCGACCTTTATTTCGAGTATCTGACCTCGACCTCGCTCTCGCTGGATGAGTCGATGGTGAAGTCAGCCTCGCAGGGCATCAGCGCGGGATGCGGGGTGCGGGTGGTGAGCGGGGAGCGCACCGGCTATGCCTACACCGACGACCTTGCGCCGGAGAAGATTCTGCACGCGGCGCGCACGGCGGCCTTGATCGCATCCGGGCCGGCCAAGACTCCGGTGGTGAGCCTGAAGGAAAATGCGCGGCCCAGTCTGTATCCGGTGGCCGATGCGGCATCCGACGCGGAGTTGTCAAAGAAGGTGGAGCTGGTCTTCCGCGCCGACAAGGCCGCGCGCGCTTACGATCCGCGCATCAAGGAGGTCCGCGCCAGCTATGCCGACGAGCTTCGCCGCATTCTGGTGATCGGCTCCGACGGAACGTTTGCCGAAGACGTGCAGCCGTTGTCGCGGATGAGCGTCTTCGTGATTGCGCGCGATGGCCCACTGAGCTCGAAGGGAAGTTCGGGCGGCGGCGGACGCAACAAGTTCGAGATTTTTTTGACCGAGAAGACGCCGGAGCATTTTGCTACGGAGGCGGCGCGGCAGGCGATTCTGCAATTGAGCGCCGTATCGTGTCCGGCGGGCGAGATGGAAGTGGTGCTGGGACCGGGCTGGCCGGGAGTGCTGCTGCATGAGGCGATCGGCCACGGGCTGGAGGCGGACTTCAACCGCAAGAAGACCTCGGCGTTCTCCGGCCTGCTGGGGAAGCGGGTGGCCAGCGACAAGTGCACCGTGGTGGACAACGGTACGCTGAATGAACGGCGCGGCTCGCTCAACGTGGACGACGAGGGCAACACCACCAACAACACCACGCTGATCGAGAACGGCATCCTGAAGGGCTACATGGCCGACAAACTCTCGGCGCGACTGATGGGGCTGCCCAACACCGGCAACGGACGGCGCGAAAGTTACGAGCACATTCCGATGCCGCGCATGACCAACACCTACATGCTGGCGGGCGACGATCTGCCGGAAGACATTATCAAGAGCGTAAAGCGCGGACTGTACGCGGTGAATTTCGCCGGCGGGCAGGTGGACATCACCAACGGCAAGTTTGTCTTCGCCGCCAGTGAGGCCTACCTGATCGAGGACGGCAAAATTACGGCTCCGGTGAAGGACGCGACCCTGATCGGCAACGGGCCGGATGTGCTGACCAGGGTGAGCATGGTGGGTAACGACCTGAAGCTCGATGAGGGCATCGGCACCTGCGGCAAAGACGGACAGAGTGTTCCGGTCGGTGTCGGCATACCAACATTGAAGATCGACCGCATGACGGTGGGCGGGACGGGGAGCTAAGAGTAATGGCGACAACAGTGACACCAGTGAAATTGGAGCTGCGCGAACTGGCGGCCGGAGTGGTGAAGCGGGCAATGGAGCTGGGCGCAACGGCCGCCGAGGCGGTGGTGGCCGAAGGCTCGGAGTTCTCAACCGTGGTGCGCCTGGGCGAAGTGGAGACATTGAAGGAATCGGGCTCGCGCGCGCTTGGGGTGCGGGTTTTCGTGGGCCAGCGGGCGGCTAACACCACGACCAGCGATCTGTCGGCCGAGGGCGTGGAGCAGCTGGTACGCAGCGCCATCGAGCTGGCCAAGATTACCTCGGAAGATCCGATGGGCGGAATTCCCGAGGCCGCCCAACTGGGAGAGGTTCCGGGCGAGCTGGGCCTTTACTACGACGACGTGTACTCGCTCTCCAACGCGGAGCGCATCGAGCAGGCGCGGCGGGCGGAGAAGGCCGCGCTGGCGGTGGATGCGCGGCTGACCAACAGCGAGGGCGGCACCTTCGACGCCAGCGTGGGCCACAAGGTGCTGGCCAACTCGCATGGCTTTGTGGGCGAGTACCGCTCGTCCTACTGCTCGATCTCGGCGGTGCCGATCGGCATCGACGAGGCGGGCAACATGCAGCGCGATTACTGGTACTCGGTGGCGCGCACGCTGGCCAAGCTGGAGTCTCCCGAAGAGGTGGGACGGATTGCCGCCGAGCGCACGCTACGGCGGCTGGGCGCGCGCAAGATCAAGACGCAGAAGGTTCCGATCGTCTTCGACCGGCAGACGGCGGGGGCGCTGCTGGGCCACATCTTCGACGCGGTCAACGGCGACGCCATCTATCGCCATGCGTCGTTTTTGGCGGGCAAGCTTGGGGAGAAGCCGTTCGGCGGCAACCTGACGGTGATCGACGACGGCACCATCGCAGGCGGCTTCGGAACCCGTCCGTTTGACAGCGAAGGCGTGCCGACGCGGCGCACCACGGTGATTGAAAACGGCGAGCTGAAGAGCTATCTGATGAACACCTACACGGCAAAAAAGCTGGGGCTGGCGACCACGGGCAACGCCTCGCGCGGGCTGGCCGGAACGCCGGGAATCGGCAACGGCAACTTCTACCTGCAACCGGGCGAGAAGTCGCAGGAGGAGATTATCAAGGGCGTGAAGCAGGGACTGCTGGTGACCGAGTTCCTGGGCTTCGGCGTCAACCTTGTGACCGGAGATTTTTCGCGCGGCGCCAGCGGGATGTGGATCGAAAACGGCGAGCTGGCCTATCCGGTGGAGGAGATCACGGTGGCGGGCAACCTGGGCGAAATGTTCAGCAACTTGGCCGAGATCGGCAACGACCTGATCTGGCGCGGCGCGGTGGCCTGTCCGACGCTGCGAATCGAGGGCATGACGATTGCGGGCGAGTAGCAATCCTGCTAGCATCCTGAGCTACTCGCTTCACGTCCAACAGGCGGGGCAAGGAGCACAGGATGATTCGCTCAAGAATGATTCAGGTGGTGTCAGCAGTTATGTTCGTTGGCTTTATGAGCTTCTTTTTCGCGTCCACGGCATCCGCGCAGCAGTCGGCGCAACAGACCACGGCGGGGGCCAAGCGAACCGTCTTGGAGCAGAAGGATCTCAGCGTTACGGGTTACGAGGGCGTGCTGGTGCGGACGGAGTTGGCCCCAGGCGCCACTGAGCCGATGCATACTCATCCCGGAGACTTCTTCGCCTATGTCCTTGAGGGCACCATTACGCTCACCCGGGAGGGCCAGGAGACGGTGAAACGGAAGGCGGGCGAGGTGTTTTTCGTTCCGGCGGGAATCGTCCATGGCGCGTCGAATGAGGGAACAACGACGGCCAAGCTGCTGGTCACTTTTTTCGTCGAGAAAGGCAAGCCGCTTACCACGCCGGTCAAGTAAGAGCAAGGCCATGTGGGCCACCAGCCAGCCCTCCGTCAGATGCGACCTACCGGGGGGGCTAATGAATGATGCACCCAACCGTTGCCCGTCAGAACGAACGTGTCGGTGCGTTGAACCTCACCGTTGGCCCCCGGTATCCTGCTTCGGAATGCCTGTCCATCTGAGCCGGTTGCCCAACTTGGAACGTCGCTTAGCCGATATGAATACATCACGTTAGAAACGGACCCTGTCGGGCCAGGATCAGTGAAGTTGATGACTCGGATCAACTCGGGCTTACCGAGGCAAAATCCTCTGCCCTGGGTGAAGGACTCGCGGCCCTTCGGGGTGAGGTCGTAAACGGTCATGGTAAAGAACCCCATTCTGGTCCTGTACTGCCTCTCGATGTTAAGAAATCCCATCTTCACGAAGGCACCGTTGGTTTCCCCCGGCCCCGCCCCTGGAGCCTCCTCTTGGAAGTGATCGACTTTGGCCCCGATGCAGTATGCACCGCTTTCCTCTTGGTGCATTAGATAAGCGGAAACAGCCTTCGTGAAGTTTTCGTTGCTGGCGGCTTTCGGATTCGAGCATCCGATCTGCAAGACGAGTGCTGCTGCGAGCAGTAATTGCGAGAGTTTCATATATATCTTCCTTCAAACAACGGTTTCTGACTTCACCTAATCGGTCTACTGAAGCGTCAAACAAGTTGAGTGTCTCCCAGGCCTCATAAAAGGGGATCTGGCGCACCCGGCAAAACAACGCGGATGTGGGCCGCCAGTCCTACGGTTACTGCTCAACTTCGTGTTACCGTGTTTACTCATTCCCACGAGAATTTCTTCACTTTCTTGTAGAAGTCAATGCTTGGTTTTTGGTTCCCCCATATTGTCTTGACTGAAATAGATTGTTTGTCGTCAAGAAAGGAAATTTGACACTTAGCTCTACTCTTCATCATGTTATCAATGACGGTCCCATTTAGTTGTCCGTTCGCTAACAACAGGGTTCCGGCTTCCCTTTCATCCGAACACCAACCATAGTCAACACCATATTGATTTGCGTTTTGGCGTGTTATTTTGATGCTCCCGCAATTGCTGTGGCCTTTACTGCCCTCCTGTATCTCCCATTTGCCTGCAAAGTCGACGGTCTCAGCCACGGATTGCGTCGGAGTCTGTGAAGTCGTGGCCAGCCGTACACAGAGAGCCCGGCTGCCGCCGGATCCCTCGAAGGCGTAGGAGAACCGCCCACCACCGGCCCCGCCGAACAGGAATAGCCAAGCCTCCCCAGTCGCAGCACCTGCATTCTTGCTCCAAATATTGTTTGCGGAGAGCTTGATGTTACCCTTGACCCAGCATCCATTGACATTCCTCGTGCGGTCGTAGATGCCGCTGAGCTCGTCAATCGTCGCTAGCCTCCAGTCCGAATTGCCTGCAAGTCTCAGGTTGCTACAGTAATCGCCGGCCTGATTCCAAGTCACATCACCGCCGTTGTCCTCCGGCGCCCACATCAGTCTGGTTGCAGGATCGGTCCAGGGCGGGCGTGCATTGGTGGCCACCCGCGAAGCCGAGTCCTGAGACCAGGCCATGACCGTTCCCAGGCTAAGCATGCCCAATATAAATACAGCCACCCGCAACCTTCTCATACCCATCCTCCACATCCCTTGGTGATGTCCTTCGACTGCGGTGACGAGATGGAATCCGAGTTTCATGATTCGACACCTTTCTGACGACAGTTAAACTGTTCTGCTGGAAATTCTAATTGACGCCTGTCACGCCTGGCCTTCGAGAAGTTTCTTGTTGGAAGACTTTACCGCCCCAAAGGCCCAAGCTCCGCAGATAGGCCACGTAAGGATCAAGCCAAAACTTATTGTCACCACGGCTATGACAATGTTTACAACGAACATCACAATTGCGCCCATCACGCTCGAATACAGCAGCCCGAGTGGGCCTAAGAGCATGGCTAGAAGGATGGCGAGCCCGGTACTCTTCGTGGCCACAACGACGATGCGCTGTGGTGGTGGGCTCGTTAACGATGTAGGTGTCGATTGAGCTATCTGTTCTTCATGACATGATCAATCTCCTTTGATTGAGAGCCCGTGAATTCTTGGGGTCAGACTCGGAAAAGTCAACAACTATTATGTGAAACCTCGGCGAACGGAAACGGGCTGGTCGCGGTGATGCACAGCTCGCCGCCCGCCTGCGCATTGGGCTAGAATGGGCCTGCTATGGCAGAGTCACGAAAAGACGCAAAGGGCGCGGAGCCGGAAGCGGTTGTCTTTGGAGCGCGCAATGCGCAGCCGGAGCCGCGCAACTGGACTCCGCTGATTGTGGGGTTTGTGTTGGTGCTGGCCGTGGTGGCGGTCATCGCGTTTCTGGGGCACACCAAGAAAGATGTGGTGAAGACCGCCGATCCTTATGCGCTCCAGCTTGTGGTGGAGCAGGCCAAGCTTAGCCAGGCGGATAACTTTGTCGGCGCGACGGTGACCTACATCGACCTGACGGTGAAGAACAACGGGGAGCGCACGGTGGTGGGCGGGGCGGTGCAGGCGCTCTTCCGCGATACCTTGGGGCAGGCCGTGCAGAGCGAGACGCTGCCGCTGCGGGCGCTGATTCCTAATCCGCTGGGCGGCGCAGCCGAGGCGGGCGACCTGGCGCTGGCGCCGCTGGGACCGGGACAGGAGCGCACGCTGCGGCTTACGATGGAGCACATCTCCAGCCAGTGGAACCAGGCGTTGCCGGATCTGGAATTCCGCGGACTGCGATTCAAGTAGGACTGCGATTCAAATAGGGCTGCGATTTAGGTAGGGCTGCTCCGCGGCGCAGCTCTAAATTCTGCGGAATAATAGAGTGTGACGTCCCGGCAAAAAGACATTCCCGCCATTGGCATCGATTTCGGAACCACTAACAGTTCACTGGCGCTGGCAAGCGGCTCCGCGGTGGAGCTGGTGCGCTTTAGCTCGGCAGGCGGCAGCACGGAATCCTTCCGTTCGGTTCTCTATCTGGAGCAGCACAAGAAGGCCGGGCGCAGGCACGTGCAGTCGTGGACCGGGCCGTGGGCGATCGAGCAGTATCTGGAGGCCGAGCACAAGGGGCGGCTGATTCAGTCGCTGAAGTCGTACCTGCCCAGCCGTCTGCTGACCGGGACCGAGGTATTGGGGCGGCACTACACGGTGGAGGATTTGATCTCGCGCATGTTGGGCGATCTGCGGCTGCACGCCGAGCGGCAATTCGGCGTGCCGGTGCGCGAGGCGACGGTGGGGCGTCCGGTGCGCTTTGTGGGGGCGGAAACCTCTGATGATGAGGCCTTTGCGCTGGGTCGGCTGCGCCATGCTCTTGAGCTGGCGGGCTGGGAGCGGGTGAAGTTCGAGATGGAGCCGGTGGCGGCCGCCTATGCGTATGAATCGACGCTGGACCACGATGAGCTAATTATGATCGGCGACTTTGGCGGCGGCACCAGCGACTTCTCTCTACTGCATGTGGGGCCGGGAGTGCGGCGGCGCGGACGCAAGGCCAAGGATCTGCTCGGCAACGGCGGGGTTGGACTGGCGGGCGATGCCTTCGATGCGCGAATTGTGCGCAAGCTGGTCTCTCCGGCGCTGGGAGCCGACAGCATGGCGCGCTCGGGAAAGAAAATTCTGCCGGCGCTTCCGGCGTGGATCTACGCCAACCTGGAGCGTTGGCACTACCTCTCATTCCTGCGCACGCGCAGTGTGATGGAGCTGCTGAAGAGCGCACATGCGAGGGCGTTGGAGCCGGAGAAGATCGAAGCGCTGATCATGCTGGTGGACGAAGACCTGGGATATCAACTGCACCAGGCGGTGCAGCGGGTGAAGTTCGAACTGTCGCAGAGCGAGTGCGCCGAGTTCCGCTTTCGCGAGGGCGGATTGGAGCTGCGCCGGGCGGTGACGCGGGCGGAGTTCGAGAGCTGGATCGGCGAGGAGCTGAAAAAGATCGAAGAGTGCGTGGACGGGTTGCTGGCTTCGAGCGGGGTGGACGCGCGCACGGTGGACCGCGTCTTTCTGACCGGAGGAACGTCGTTTGTGCCGGCGGTGCGAAGGATCTTCGAGACTCGGTTTACAGCCGAGCGGGTGAGGAGCGGGAATGAGTTTACTTCGGTGGCTAGCGGGCTGGCGCTAAGGGCGCTGGAGGCGAGAGGGTAGGGAGAATCCGTCGAATGGAATAGTGAGCGAGTTGGCGATTTGTCGCCAAAGTAAAACGCAACCGCAAGGTCGAATCGGCTCCCACTCAAGCCGGAGGAACTCGCGGCGCTAGGATCGTTTTTCACTGAGCACAATTCGCCGTTGGCCGCCTGTGGGCTGTCCGCTTCAAGGTAGTCGAAGATCGCATCGCGATCGGCCTGTGCGAATGGCGACCACTCCAGCCGCATCGACTATCGCACCTTGCGCTGCGCGGCGGCTCGACGCCCGGCAAAGTGCGCTTCGACCTTCTTTTGCGGGATGCCGGGACGGGGATCGTCGAGCGCTTCCTGCACTTTCGCGCGAAACCACGCATCATGGCCGACAGCGTTATTGGTTAATGCAAACGGGAGCGCGCCTTCGTTAGCGATCCGCGTCAACAGAATGCGCACCGCCTCCGAGACGGTGATCCCCAACTCTTCCAGCACCGCCGCCGCACGCTCTTTCACGGCGGGATCGATCCGTGTTTGCACCAATGCGTTTGCCGACATGAGAAAAGCTCCTTTGACTCATTGTACTTCAATTGAATTACATGATCCACATGGAGAACTGAAGATTCGAGCGGGTGCGAGTGGGAATGAGTTCACCTCGGTTGCCAGCGGACTGGCGCTGCGGGCGCTGGAGGCAAGAGCGTAGGAAGTTGAAATGCGCCGAGCTTGCGCTCGCTGAGGGTGAGGCCTTGGCAGCGCGCGTCGAGTGCGGCGTAGGGCTGGGCGAATCTCAGCTTGAAATCTTCGTAGTCATCCTCGTGCGCCCAACGGTCGATGGTATGAAAGCGAGTCGCGGCTTCGCAGGATTCGAGAAGCTCGGTACCGAGGTAGCCCGGTGCCTGGCGGAAGAGTTGCGCCCACTCGCCGTGCGATGAGTAGGTGGACAGGAACCCCTCGATCCTCTCCGGTGCGGCTTCGAATTCCCAAAGAATGATGTACATGCGCTGCTCTCTGGCTAACTGCCCGGAAGTTACAGGGTGAGCACGACCTTGCCGAAGTTCTTGCGCTCGAAGAGCAGGCGGAGAGCGTCTCCGGCGGCGGCGATGGGAAATTTGGCGCCGATGGTGGGGCGCAGTTGGCCGCTGCGGATGTAGGGGATCATCGCGTCCAGAGCCTGACTGATGAGAGCGTGATTGGCCGAGAGTTTGCTGAGCCAGAGTCCGTGGGCGCTGAGGGCTTTGGCGTACATGGCCGAGGTGTTGAACTGGGCGGGCCGGCCGGTGGCGTTGCCAAAGAGAATGACGCGGCCGAATTCGGCGCAACAGGCAAGGCTCTTGTAGGTGTGTTCGCCGGCTAGGCTGTCGAAGACCGCGTCCACGCCTTCGCCGCCGGTCAGCTTTCTGATGCGCTCCTCGTAGTCGTCATTGATGTAGTCGATGCCGTGAGCGAGGCCGAGGGCGGTGAGTTTGGCGAGCTTCTCCGGACTGCTGGCGGTGCCGAAGAGTTCGAAGCCGAGGATGTGGCCGAGTTGCACGGTGGCTGTGCCTACGCCTCCGGCGGCGGCGTGGATGAGAACGCGAGGGCGCGGTCTTTCGCGGGCAGGGGCGGGCTCGATGGACTCCTTGAGCAGACCGGCCTTCCAGTAGAGCAGCCACGCGGTGAAGTAGTTGACCGGGAAGGCGGCACACTGGGCCGAGGACCAGCCTTCGGGTTGAGGCCAGTAGCAACCTTCGGCCACGGCGACGTACTCGGCGCAGGCCGAGTGCGGGGCGTAGCCCATGACGCGGCGTCCGTCTTCGGCGACCCCGGCGAACTCGCGTCCCATGATGTAGGGCGGGGTGGGGCCGGAGGGATAGCGGCCGAGCGCGCCGAGCACGTCGGCAAAGTTGACGCCGACGGCTTCGACCTGCACCAGCACTTCATGAGCGGTGGGGGTGGGGATGGGAACGTCGCGGAGTGCGAGTCCGGCGGGGCCCTCGGGCGAGGTCACGACGATGGCTTTCATGTGCAAGATTGTAGGTGGAGGCGGGCAGGAACGCCAGCCAGAGCGAAATTGAGGGGCTGGGGGCAGAAGAAAACCGGCGTAGGAAAAAGAAAAACCGGCGCGGATTCTCCCCCGAGAATTGTTTGCGCCGGTTTCCTGTCTCCCGTAGCTGCCGGGAGAACTTAGCCGCTCATCTTCCCCTTGCGGGGCGGCTACCGTGGTACAACGTCGCGCTGTCCCGACGCGTGATTACTTCCTGCTGATTCGCTTCCGGGACTGCTTATTCAAGGTGCCTTGTGCCGCATTCTTTTACAATCAGAAACGTAGCCAAAGCGATTACCAATGAGGTACTGTTTACCTGTGTTGCGGAAAATTGCATGAGAGCCTGATCAGGAATTGCGCCGGACAGCAAGGGAAAGCGAGTCATCAAGTAGACTAGGTGGGGCTGGCAAGTAGCTGGTTGCGCAGGTATATCCTCCGCTACTTCTATATTCGTGTATATTCGTGTCAGTTGCACCAAGGCGTGGGGTTTGGGCATCATAAAGCTGGTTCTTTCATAGCTACATACTTAGGACCGGCAGGCTTGTGGTTGGTGTAATCGGGAGCAATCAGATGGTTCGCGCCGGCCGGCGCGACCGGATCGTCCGTTAGGAATTGATATAGGGCCTTCAGGGAGGGCCGCTTGGATCTGGTCATAATTCGTGTTTGTTTCGTCTTTCTAGTGGGCTTGGCTTGCTATTCGCTTCAGCCCTTCGTTCAGCTAAGGCTCGTGGATACGGTAATGGGGCTGGTGCTGGGTGCAGCCGTGATTCTGTTTGAGATGCGTTTGCGCCAGATCAGCCTGAAGCGGTTGATCGGGGCGGCTCTCGGCAGCATTCTCGGCATCATCGGGGCCTACCTTTTCAGCGTGGTGATCCGCAACGCCGTTCCTGTCGGGCATCTCCAGAGCTTTTTGCAGCTCATGGTGATGCTGGTGATGGCCTACGTGGGCCTGATCGTGGGCGCGGCCAAAGGCGATCTGCTGAATCTGGCGGCGCTGGGCGGCATCTTTGGCGGCGAAAAACAATCGCGCAAGAGCTACAAGATTCTCGATACGTCGGTCATCATCGACGGACGCATCGCGGACATCGTCGAAACCGGGTTCATGGACGGGGTGCTTACGATTCCGGCCTTTGTGCTGCGCGAATTGCAACTGGTGGCCGATTCGGCCGACTCGCTGAAGCGCAACCGTGGCCGCCGCGGGCTGGACATTCTGCAGCGCATTCAGAAGCTCACCAACATCCAGGTGACCATCGTCGAAGACGATTTCCCGGCGGTGCGTGAGGTCGACATGAAGCTGATCGAGCTTGCCAAGCTCTACGAGGGCAAGATCGTGACCAACGACTTCAACCTGAACAAGGTGGCGCAACTGCACGGCGTGGATGTGCTGAACATCAACGAACTGGCCAATGCGTTGAAGCCGATTGTGCTGCCCGGCGAGATCATGAAGGTCTTCATCCTGAAAGAAGGCAAGGAGTACAACCAGGGCGTTGCCTATCTTGACGATGGAACCATGGTGGTGGTGGACAACGCGCGCAAGATGATCGGTAAGACGATCGATATCTCGGTGACCAGCGTGCTGCAGACCACGGCGGGCAAGATGATTTTCGGCAAGTTTGACGAGCGCGGACAGACCGGGATGGCCAAGCCGGAAGCGCGTCCGGTGGACCTGCGCAAGAGCAACCCGCAACCAGCCTCGCCCGAGCAGCAAGGGGCGGCGGCGGGCAGCGCCGCGCAGCCTGCACACGAAGAGGAAACGCACTAGGATCATAGGCAGGGAGACAGAAGAGCGCGGGCCCTGTGGCTCGCGCTCTTCTATTGCCGTCTTTGCTTTGCAGTTCCGCGCCCCCAATTTCGCGACCAGGCGCGTGCGCCAACCTACGAGGGGCGTCATCCTATTTGATGTTGAGCGCTGTGCTCGTTATACTGACAGGCCGCTTATGAAAGTCTTCATAATTATTCCCGCAGCCGGTTTGGGGACGCGCATGGGAGTTTCCCACGCCGGACAGACCCCTTTGCGCTCCAAGCAATTCCTGGAACTCGACGGAGTTCCGATTCTTATTCACACGCTGCGCAAGTTTGCCGCCGCCCCTCTGGTGGACTCGATCTGGATTGCGTTGCGCAGGTCGGAGATCGACAGCTTTGCCCCCATGCTGGAGCAGGCTGCGCTAGGTAAGCCGGTGCACCTGGTGGAGGGCGGCGAGCATCGCCAGGAATCGGTGGGCAACGTGCTGGACGCGCTGCCGGCCCAAGCCGGCGACCTGGTGCTGATTCACGACGCGGTGCGTCCGTTTGTCTCGCAGGAGACGATCTCGGATGTGATCGAGGAGACCCAGCGTTACGGAGCGGCGATTGCCGGAGTTCCGGCCGTTGACACCATCAAGCGGGTGGAGCGCCGGGCCGAGGGCGCGGTGGTGGAGGCGACGATTCCGCGCGAGCAGATCGTGCAGGCGCAGACGCCGCAGGGCTTCCGCTACGGATTGCTGAGCCCGATCTTTAACGAAGCGCGCATCGAAGGCTTCCAGGGAACCGACGAGGCCAGCCTGCTGGAGCGCGCCGGACATCCGGTTCACGTAGTGATGGGATCGCAGCGCAATATCAAGATCACGACTCCGGCGGACCTGGAACTGGCGGAATTTTTCCTCGCGCAGGAGTTGCGCCAAGCCCAGAGCGTGAGCAAATGAGCATGCGCATCGGCTACGGCTATGACTCGCATGAGTTCAAGGCAGGCGTGCCGCTGGTGATCGGCGGAGTCAGACTGGAACACACGCACGGCCTGGCCGGGCACTCCGATGGCGACGTTCTGTTGCACGCCATCACCGATGCGCTGCTGGGGGCGGTCGGCGCCGGGGATATCGGCAGCTTCTTTCCGCCCAGCGAGGCGAAGTGGAAGGGCGCGAATTCGGTGCTCTTTGTGGAAGAGGCGCTACGCCAGATCGAGATGGCGGGCTTTCGCGTGGTCAACCTGGATACCACGATGATTCTGGCCGCGCCCAAGATCGTTCCCCATGCGGAGAAGCTGCGCGTCCGCGTGGCCGAACTGCTGAAGGTTCCGTCCTCCTGCGTCGGAATCAAGGCCAAAACGCCCGAGGGTACAGGCGGTGAAAACGCCGCGATTGCGCACGCTGTGGTGTTGCTGGAATCGATTCCGCTGGAGCCGCTGTTGGAAGAAGACGCAGTCGCGGTGAGCGTGAAGGAGGAGGAAGTGATCGACGGCGTAATCGATGGCGACGGTAATGGCAGGCACTGAAGGAACTCCTGGGGAGAGCGTAAATACCGCTCAGGGCTCACGAGGCGTTCAGTTCCAGCCTTGCGGTTGAGCCTTTCAGTACAAGCTGCACCGCCGGGTGATCGCTTTGCTTCAGAACCTGCGTGAAGACCGCCCTGGCGACGGCTCGGGCGGCTTGTTCGTAGCTATCGATGGCACGGCGCACGTTGTCACCACCGATCTTCGTTGTGTGTTGGCGAGCCGCGTTTTGGCGCGATACTTTTCGCGTAACGTTTTTTCTCGGCACGACGTTCCCCCGGTCGTCGAGCCGTAACGGGAAGGTTCCCTGATCGTTTGCGGCGCCATCCCGGACAGAGGCGACGTGAGCGAGTCCGTCGGCCGTTTCGGTCGAGAGAGTGATGTCGAGTCCGAAGGTCTCCCGCAGGACTTGAATTCGTTCCGCAAAAGTCAGGTGGCCGATCTCGCGGGTACGAGCGCTGGCGGCCTGAGCGATGGCCTCGTTCTTCGAAGCCGCATCGATGAGGGCGCGCAGCGGCACCGGTTGGTTCTCTCCCATTGCCTGTGGCAGCAGGAGAAAGAGGAACTGGGTCGTCTCCGACAGAAACGTGTCGAACAACGTGGTGGCATAGACCAGATGAGAGACATTGGTGACGTACACCAGCGATTCCATTGAGTTGTATGGAATACGCGCGAGATGCTGGAGTACCGCCGCGGCCGGACCCTCAAGGCCGGGTTGTCCCAATGCGTGGAATCCATTCAAGGCGCGCATGAGCCGCCCCGAGGCCGCCTCGGCTCCCCAGATTTGGACCACTCCTTGCGAGAAGGAGAAAGCGATATTCAAGTAAGTTTCAAGAACTGCGCCGGAATCATCCGCAGACACGAGTGCCTCCCCACCTGGAAGACTTGCCGCCTCCGGGCGGAACTATTCGTGACCGGCGGCTGGCCGATGTATCGGGAACATGAGATGTCGAAGGTGCGGTGCACTGCGACGGACAGGCCGGGTCCGATCGCGTCCGAGGGGCATTCGCTCAACTACAGATTAAAGCAGGACCGGCCCAAACGTTTAAGAAAACTTTCATAAAGGGCTCCTAAAAGCAGCGGCTCCGGGCGGGGAACTGCTCCGTACTAGAATGTTTCATGCTCCGTTCTCTGCTCGTGGCGCTCCTCACGGTTACAGGCTTTGCGCAACAACTCCCCAATGCCAGCCTGCTGGAGCAGCCTCGGCGCCCGGAGATGGCGGCCCCGGAGTCGGCGGTAAAGTGTCCGGCGGTGAATGAGTGGAGCACTCCGGCGGAGAAGAGTTGTTACCGCAGCACGCCGCGCTATGCGGAGACGATGGAGTATGTGCGGCGCATCGCACGGGCGGCGCCGCGCCAGGTTAGGATTGAAAAATTCGGCAAGACCGGCGAAGGGCGAGCGCTGGTGGCCGTGGTGGTTTCGCGCGATGGTGTGTTTTCGCCCGCCGCCCTGCATCGCGGCAAGCGCCCGGTGGTATTCATTCAGAATTCAATCCACGCCGGCGAGATGGACGGCAAAGACGCCTCGCTGGCGCTGCTGCGCGACATCCTGATTACGAAGAACGGGACGAAGGACGTCACGAACAATGAGGCGCGGCTGATCGAGCGTGCCGTGCTGGTCATCGTGCCGATTTACAACGCCGATGGGCACGAGCGCTTTGGGCGCTTCAACCGCCTCAACCAGAATGGTCCGGAGCAGACGGGCTGGCGCGACAACGCCACGCAGCAGAACCTGAATCGCGATTACCTGAAGGCCGACGCACCGGAGACACGCGCTTTTCTGCGCGAGTGGAATCACTGGCTGCCCGATTTTTTCGTCGACGACCACGTGACCGACGGGGCCGACTATCAGTATGACGTAACGTTTTCGATTGAGAGCGACGGGCCGGCTTCGGGCTGGGTGCACCATACGCTGGAGCCGGAGCTGTTCGAGCGGGTTACGGCCTCCGGGCACCTTATTGCGCCTTATCTGGAGTTTCTGGGGGCCACGCCGGACACCGGGATTGCCAACCAAATGGCCACGCCGCGCTTCTCCACCGGCTTTGCGATGCAGCAGAACCGGCCGGGAATGCTGGTGGAGATGCATATGCTGAAGGACTACCGGACGCGCGTCACTGGCAATTACGAGTTGCTGCGCGCGTTGCTGGCGGTGGTCAACCGCGACGCTACAAAGCTGGTGGATGCCAACCAGCGCGCCGACCGCCAGACCATCGAGCGCGGGCGGGCGCACCGGGGAAAGCTCGCGCTACGGTACGAGGCGACGGGCGAGAGCGAGCCGTTTGCGCTCAAGGCCTACCGGTGGACGGTGGAGCACAGCGAGATCTCGGGCGCCGACTGGGTGCAGTACACCCACGATCCGGTGACGATCACCGTACCCAGGCAGACCACTCTGAAGGTGGCGGTAGAGGCCAAGATTCCGGCCGCCTATATCGTCCCGGCGCAATGGACCGAGGTGATTGCGCGGCTGGAACTCCACGGGCTGCGTTTGAAGCGGTTCACCAAGCCGTGGACGGGCGAGGTCGAGAGCTACCGCTGCGCCACGCCGCAGTGGCAGGAGGCGCCCTTCGAGGGGCATCACCTAGCCGGTTGGGGCGAGGGGCAGCACGATGGTGAGCGCAATGGGCAAAAAGCTTCGGGTTGTACCCCGGTGCGCCGGACGGTGAGCTTTCCGCCCGGCTCGGTGGTGGTGCCGATGGACCAGCGCGCGGCGCGCATTGCCATGCAGTGGCTGGAGCCCATGGGCGCCGACTCGGCGCTGCAATGGGGATTCTTCGACGGCATTTTCGAGCAGAAGGAATACGGCGAAGGCTATGTGCTGGAGCGGCTTGCGCGCAACATGCTGGCCGCCGATCCGAAGCTGAAATCCGAGTTTGAGCAAAAGGTTGCGAGTGACGCCAAGTTTGCCGCCAGTCCATCCGATCGCTTGAACTGGTTTTTGCATCGCTCGCCCTGGTGGGATGAGCGGATCGGTTTGTACCCGGTTGGAAAGGTCGATTCCGTGAGAGGATTGCCGCTGGCCAGGCCTCCGGCAAGAAAAGAGGCCGACCAGGACTCCGACTACGACCCAGAGATTCCGGACCGGGCGTGAGTGACAAAAATTACTCTTACATTTTTTTCCGGGGCCATATAATCTATTTGTCAATGTTCACTGGAAATCCTGGGGGCAGCCAGCGCCACGTCCGCGCTGTGCCGCATAGCGCCATGCCGCGCCACCGCCTTGTTGTTCCGGAAGACCTCTAGTCGAATCGAAAAGCGAGGACATGAGCTGCATTCAGGCCTCCATGCTGAGGCAGGCTCATCTGACCATATGGGAACCACTTTGGACAATCTCAGTACTACATTGAATCCCGGCAAGCGTCCGGCGATCAAGGTTTTTGTCGCCACCACGGTAATGTTGAGCTTCATCTCCTTCTGGCGGGCGGCGGCCATCGTGCTCAGCGATTTGGCGTCCTCGGCCTACTACGTGGGCGGCGATGCGGAGAACGTCATCGGTAAGAGCGCGCCCTGGTTCGTGCTGGCGGTGATGCTGTTCAGCTACGCGGTGCGCTCCATCTACATCGAGTCCAGCAGCATGTTTGTGCGTGGCGGCGTCTATCGCGTGGTCAAGGAAGCGATGGGCGGCTCGCTGGCCAAGCTCTCGGTATCGGCGCTGCTGTTTGACTATGTGCTGACGGGGCCAATCAGCGCGGTTTCGGCCGGACAGTACCTGTCGGGCTTCGTGGTGGATCTTTCCACCCGCCTGGGTCACCCGGTCAATCTGGTGGGCTGGCGCGGCGACTATTTCGCCGCGGCCTTCGGCATCGTGGTGACCATCTATTTCTGGTGGAAGAACATCCAGGGGATGCACGAGTCCAGCGAAAAGGCGATGCGCATCATGCAGGTCACCACGGTGATGGTGGTGATGCTGATCATCTGGTGCTTGATTACCCTGGCGGTGCATCCGGCGACGCGGCACCTTCCGCCGCTGCCCACCAGTCAGTCGATCATGGCCGCCAATGTACATTCCCATGGCGACACCCTGGGCTGGCTGGCCCACATGCCGCTGCTCACCATGCTGCCTTTTGTGCTGATGCTGGTCGGCTTCGGCCACTCGGTGCTGGCCATGAGCGGCGAGGAGTCGCTGGCGCAGGTCAATCGCGAGATCGAACACCCCAAGCTGAAGAACCTGGAGAAGGCCGGAGCCGTCATCTTTCTCTACAGCCTGTTCTTCACCTCGCTGGTCTCGTTCTTCGCGGTGATGATCATTCCGGACAGCAAGCGTCCGGAGTACTTTGCCAACCTGATCAGCGGTCTGGCCATGAACATGGCCGGCCCCACGAACCTGAAGCTCATCTTCCAGGGCTTTGTGGTGCTGGTCGGCGTGCTGATTCTTTCCGGCGCGGTCAACACGGCGATCGTGGGCGCCAACGGCGTGCTCAACCGCATCAGTGAGGACGGCGTTCTGACGCCGTGGTTCCGCAAGCCGCATGGCAAGTACGGAACCTCGCATCGGCTGATCAATCTGATCGCGGTACTGCAGTGCGTTACGATCATCGCCAGCCATGGCAACGTCTACCTGCTGGCGGCGCTCTACGCCTTCGGCGTCATCTGGAGCTTCGCCTTCAAGGCGCTGGCGATGCTGGTGCTGCGCTTCACCGAACCGGGCCATCGCGATTTCCGCGTGCCGGGCAACATCAAGATCGGCTCGCTGGAACTTCCCATCGGACTGGCGCTGATCACGCTGCTGCTGTTCGCCACCGCGCTGGTCAACCTGATGACCAAACCGCTGGCGACCGTTGCCGGGGTCAGCTTCTCGCTGGTCCTGTTTGGCGTCTTCACGGTCTCGGAAAGGATTACGCACAAGAAGCGCGGCGAGCATCACGAGATGCGCGAGGAGTTCCGCGTCGCCGAGCAGCCGCTGATTGATCGCGAGGAGATGAAGGTGCGTCCCGGTAATGTGCTGGTGGCCATCCGCGATCCGCGCAATCTTTCCTACCTCAATGACCTGCTGCACATCACGGATGTTTCCAAGCAGGATGTGGTGGTGATGACGGCGCGCATCTACCACCGCGAGCACACCTTCAGCGGCAATGCGAGCGTTGACAGTGGCGAGCTGTTCGAGGAGTACGAGCAGCACCTGTTTACCAAGGTCGTGGAACTGGCCGAGAAGCAGGGCAAGCACGTCTCGCTGATGGTGGTGCCGACGGCCGATGTATTCGATGGAATCGTGCAAACCGCGGCGCGGCTGGAGTCAACGCGAATCGTCTGCGGTCTCTCCAACAAGCTGACCAGCGATGAGCAGGGCAAGCTGACCGGCGATGCCTGGGAGCGGTTGCCCGAGCCGCGTCCCAACATGGTGCTGGAAGTTCACCAACCCGACCACACCTCGGAAGAGTATTTCCTGGGCCCGCACACCCCCCGTTTGCGTGATCAGGATCTCGAACTTCTGCACAAAATCTGGCTGGAAGTGAGCGCGGAGCCCGAGCTTGCGACCCTGCACCACTACAACATCGTCGGCGTGGCCCTGGGGCGTCTCGACGAGCGCCTGCACGGTCCGCAGCGCGAGGAGATGCTCGCACTGCTCAAGAATGAACTGCGGAAGCCGGGCGGGGACGAGACAGTAGAGTAAGCGGAAAGAGTATTTTCCACACGAAACAGCGCGGCCTCCCATTCAGGAGAGCCGCGCTGTTGTGTGTAGGGCGGAAAACTATTCGACGGTGGGGAAGGTGCGCGAGATGCGGTCGTGCCAGCAGAGCGCATCTTCGTCCACCAGAGCCCAGAGAAAGCCCAGGGTCACGGCGGCGAAAGAGATGAGAATGAAACGCGCGCGGCGGCGGCGCTGTTTCCATTGCGGCGCCTGGCCGTCAAAGGTGCTCAGGCGGATGCCTCTCATGCTCATGCCAGGAGTGCGCCCGGCATAGAGCAGGAACAGATGCTGATAGATGGCCCAGAGCAGCAGCGTCACCGCACCCAGCATCATCCAGAAGGGCTTGGCGTGAGGAATGCCGGGAAGCGCGCGCCAGGCCATTGCGGCGAAGAGCAGGCCGGCGGCCATCGCCACGCCCCAGTCGGTCATGCCGGCCATCAGGCGGGCCGAGACCGGCGCTACCCGCAGCGGAACCTCGATCTCAGGCTCGCGACTGCTCGCATCCTCGTCCTCATCACCGTCCAGCCGGATCTCGGGAAACAGCGAACCCTGCACGACGGGCATGATGTCCTCGGGCACCTCAAGAATGCGCGGCCGGCGATTCATCGGCTCGGCCAGCTCGTCGCGCGAGGGCTGCGGCAGCAGCGGCGGCTCCAGGAGTGAGCGCGGGAAGACGATCAGATTTCCCGGCACCGGCGGCACCGGCACCGGCGGCTCGGGCACCGGCCCGGAGATGCAATCGCGATCCAGAGACGAATCAGCGGCGACGGTTGGGCGGATTTCCAGATCGAGCCGCGAATCGTCGCGCCCCGGGTCGTCGGGCACCGCATCCTGGTCCGCCGCGTCGCGATCCGCCAGCCGAGCCAGCACCGCATCCTCGTCCTCCGCCTCGCGTTCCCGAGCGGGCGCAGTGGCCGCGACGGCTTCGCCGAAGCCGATGCTTGAGCCTTGCGCCATGGATTCCGCGTTCAGACGGCGATAGTAGTTTGTGTCGATGGCGTTTCGGACCGCGTTGCGCGCCGGGTTGCAGATGGCGTTGCGGATGGCGTTGTACGCGGGCTGGGCCGGGTTCTGCGCCCCCGCACCCGGAGTGGCGACACGGCCGGACGCGGCCTGAGTCGCGGAGGCAATGCTCGCGGAGGCTGTGTTCTGGGAAACCTGGCTCTGGGTGCCGAAGGTCTGGGCCTGGGCTGCCGGGCCGAAGTCGAGCGCCGGAGCATTTTCGCCGGCGTATCTGCGTGTGCGTCGGGCACGGTAGCTGCACACGCGGGAAGCGACTTCTGCGCGCCAGGCCGCGTCTGCGATCTCCTGGTTGGGGGCGTTCATCAAGCGGGGTTCAATCGGCTCGTTTGCATGCATTCTGGGCCCTGCGTCCACGGAGAATTGGGGGACAGAGAGTCTGTCCACGGCTTTGGCTGTGGTGAGGGCGGAGGGCACGGAGCACGTGCATGGCGTACCGCAGAGCGGACATTCCATGGTCGAGTTATGGAGCTACCAGAGTGGCGAGGGGCTTTTCCGGATGGGTTAGACTTTGTGGCGGGCGGCTGCGCGTGCTACCTTGCAACCGGGCCTTGTTTCCGCACCACGTGAACCGGCAAACGCATCCCGATGACCCTTCGCACTCTGAGAAATATCACAGTCACGATCCTAAGTCACCTGCTGATGGCTCCCCTGGTATTTACCAGTCAGTTGCCTGCGCTCTCCTCGGTCGATAACACGGCCGCGCCGCAGCCTTCGCAGGAGGTGACGATCAAGGCCCTGCAACAGGAAAAACGGGGCGACCTCTACAAGGCGGATGGCGACGTGGAGATGTTGTTCCAGAGCTACGTCTTGCGCGCCGAACACGGCACCTACGACGCCGCCACCGGGGAGGTCGTTGTCACCGGGCGGGTGGTCTTCGACGGCGGACCGCACGATGCCCACATCACAGCCTCGCACGCCACCTACAACGTGAGGAGCGAGACGGGTTTTTTTTACGACGTTTCCGGCACGTTTGGCGCCGTGGTGCGCGGGCAAGCCGTGGTGCTGACCACCAGCAATCCGTTCGTCATTGCAGGGAGCGAGGTGCGCAAGGTGGGGCGCGACCGGTATATCGTCTTGCATGGCAGCATCACGTCGTGCGCCGAGCCAGTCCCGACCTGGACATTTAATGCGGAGAAGATCGACCTGGTGGCGGGCGAGGACGCCAAACTGTATCACTCCAGCTTCCACCTGCTGAAGCTGCCGATCTTCTACTTTCCGTATAACCAGTTGCCGGCCAGCGGGATGGCCCGCACCAGCGGATTCCTGCTGCCCGAGATCGGGCAATCCTCCACCAAGGGATTCATCCTGGGCGACTCGGCTTACTGGGCGATCAACCGTTCCAGTGACATTACGCTTGGGGTACAGTACTTCTCCTCGCGGGGCTGGAGCGAGACGGCGCAGATCCGCGTGAAGCCCACCGAAAACAGTTCCCTGGAACTGCATTACTTTGGCGTGCAGGACCGCGGCGCTCCGGTGACCAATCAGGACCAGGGCGGCGAAGAAGTACGCCTGATCGGCGACACCAGCCTCGACCACTGGCGCGGCGCCGCCAGCATCGACTATCTCAGCTCATTCCTCTTCCGGCAGGCATTTTCGGAGACCTTCTCGCAGGCGGTCAACTCCGAGGTGAGGTCGGTCGCCTACCTCTCGCACAATCTGGCGGGTTTTTCGCTCAACGCCAGCGCCAGCCGATACCAGAACTTTTACCAGGACCCGCGGACCAGCTCCTTCTCCGACCAGATCAGGATTCTTCACCTGCCGATGGTGGAGCTCAATGGACTGGAGCAGCATCTGTTTTCGTCGCCGTTGCTGTGGGGCGTGGACGCCAGCGCGGGCGGTTTGCAGCGGAGCGAGCCGGGCTTTGTCACCGCCGACCTGGTCGGCCGTCTCGACATCCGTCCGCGGATCGCTATGCCCGTGCACTGGGGGGGCTGGGAGCTGCGGCCCGAGGTCGCGGTGCATGACACGCTGTACACCCAACAGGTCTCGTCGGTCTCGGCCACCAATCCCCTCGGTGCGGCCAGCGGAAATGAGATCGCCCGCCGCGACCTCGAAGCCGCCATCGAACTGCGTCCTCCAGCGATGGAGAAGGTTTTCGACCGCCAGATTCTTGGCCGCAGCCTCAAACACGTCATTGAGCCCATCTTCACCTATCGCTACACCACCGGGGTGAACAATTTCCAGAACCTCATCCGCTTCGATCAGACCGACATTCTGAGCAACACCAGCGAATTCGAGTACGACGTGACCCAGCGCATCTATGGGCGCCGCCGCTCCACCCGTCACGAGGCCGGCTGCGAAGCGGTCGCGCCCACGCCAGCCGGACGCAAGGAAAAGATTCCGGCCTACATCCCCGGCGTCAGCGAGGTGCGTCCGCACTGCAAGGACGAGAGCAAGACCACGCGCGAACTGCTGAGCTGGGAAGTGAAGCAGAAATACTACCTTGACGAGAACTTCGGTGGCGCGCTGGTGCCGGGACGCCGCAACGTCTTGACCGCCACCGACGACCTGACCGGCATCGCCTTCCTGGACGGAGCGCGAACTTGGAGTCCGGTGATCAGCAAACTGCGCATCGAGACCTCGGCCAACACCGACCTGCAGTGGCAGTTGGACTACGATCCGGTACGCGGCCGCATCAACTCCAGCGCGGTCTTTGCCGAGTATCGCCTGGGCGAGTACTTCGTCGGCGTGAGCGATTCCTTTTTCCACACGCCCGCCGAGCCGGCTGCCGAGACCTTCAGCAACGCCCCTCTGGTATTCGACCAGGTCCGATTTCTGGTGGGCTACGGGCATCCGAATAAGCGGGGCATCTCGGGCGCCTTCAGCATGGGCTACGATCAGAACCTCGGATTCCTGCAGTATGCGGCCGGGCAGAGCAGTTACAACTGGGATTGCTGCGGTTTGAGCGTCGAGTTCCGGCACATTGATGTGCCCGGCGTGAATGTCGAAAACCAGTACCGTTTCTCTTTTTCCCTGGCCAATATCGGAACCTTTGGGAACATGAAAAAGCAGGAGAAGCTGTACTAGGTGGGCTGGGCTGAAGTGGCCTAAGTTAGCTAAATTCCGCCCGCAATCGCCTGCCTCTCCGGACGGTACAGTGCAACGGCGTTGTCGTAGAGTACCCGTTGCGCAACGTCGGGACCGAGTTCGTCCCGGATCAGCTCGATGTCGGAGGGTGAGAACGGCCGCGCGGCCCGGGTGGAAGGCAAGTCGGTGCCGAATATCAGCGCCTCCGGGTCCACTGCAACAATCGCTTTCACGGCGGCCGCCACGTCCAGCGTGACCCGGCCAAAGCCGGTGGCTTTCACCTTCGCCCCATGCTCGACCAGCTTCAATAGCGTGGGAAATCCTTGGGCCGTGAGGCCGAGATGATCGATGACGATTTGCGGCAGAGAGTTCAGCATGGGCGCCAGCGGCTCGAGTTCCTCTGCGTCGGCGTAGATTTCAACGTGCCATTGCGCCAGCTCGAAGACGCGCCGCGCCATCTCCTCGATCGCGTCCACGCTCTCGGAGCCGCCGCGGCGCAGATTGAAGCGAACCGCGCGGACGCCGCAACCGGCCAGCTCCAGAATGGTCTCATCGGCGACATCGCGCGGAAGCTGCGTGACCCCGACAAACGTGGGCCCGAGTCGCCGCAGCGCGTCGCGCAGATAGGTCTGGTCGTAGCCTTGAAACGAGCCCGAGACGACGGCTCCGCCGGTGATCCCGAGCAGTTGAGCGATGGGTAGATAATTGGCGGTGGTGAACCATGGCGGCACGTAACCATGGTTCGGGACCAGCTCGAAGCCGGGAGCGATAATGTGGAGGTGAGCGTCGAAGATCATCTCGGCCGTGTCTCCTTTTTCATTTCTGCGGTGCCCGAATTGTACAACACGAAAAATGCCGCCCGCTTCGGCGCAATGCGATCTCCGATGCGGAGGGCTGCCGCTTTCTGTTACGCTGAAAACCGTTCCGATGAAGACGAATCCCATCCTCCTCGCCGTCTGCTGTTGTGCACTTGCCATGGTCGCCGGTTGCGCCTCGCCGGGCGTGCCGCAGCCGCCTTCGCTGCGCTTGCCGATGAGGGTGGACAATCTTTCCGCCGCCCGCAAAGGCGACCGCGTCATCCTCACCTGGTCGCCTCCCGGGGAAACCACCGATCACCAAATCATGCGCTGGCCCAGCACCACCCGCATCTGCCGGATGCTCAACCAATTTCCCACCAACGTCTGCGGCGAGGTGGTCAAGGAGATCAAGAGCGGTGAACTGGCCACGGCGACACCGGGAGCGCGCCGTCCTCTGGTCTCTTTTGAGGACGTGCTGCCGCCCGCGCTGATCTCCGCCCAGAATCAGGCGACCTACACCGTCGAGGTCGTCAACCAGCGCGGCCACTCCGCCGGACTTTCCAACCAGACGCGCATTCCGCTAGTGGCCACCGCCGCGCCGCCCGCCGATTTCCGCGCCACGCTGGACGCGCAAGGGCCGCTGCTGCAGTGGAATGTGCCGTCCATCCCCGCGCCTACGCCGGGCGTTTCCTACAGTCTGCGCATTTACCGGCGAGCCTCCACGCAGGCGCACACACAAGCCCAGGGAAAGAAAGATTTTGCCCTCGTCGGCGAACTCCCCGATCAGGTTGGCATAGGCGAGTTCCGCGACCGCAACTTTGAGTGGGAGCAGGAGTACGATTACAAGATCGCGTCGGTGACCGTGCTGGCAATGCCGGGACGGGCGGCGGCGGAGGTGGAAGGCGATGACAGCGCCGCGCTGCATCTCGTGGCGCATGACGTTTTCCCGCCCGCCGTGCCCAGCGGCTTGCAAGCGGTATTCAGCAGCGTGGGCCAGAAGCCCTTCATCGACCTTACCTGGGCGCCGAACACGGAAAGCGATCTGGCCGGCTATGTAGTGTTTCGCCGCAGCGTTTCCCGGCGAGGCGAGGCTTCGACTCTTGCGGTGGTTTCCGCTGCCCCGGTCAAGGCTCCGGCTTGGCGTGACAATGATGTTCAGCTCGGACAAACGTATTACTACACCGTCGCGGCCGTCGATGTGCGCGGGAATCAGAGCGCACAATCGGCTCCCGCCGAGGAGACGGTGCCCATGGAGGTTCGATGAAACTCTGCCGCTTTCTTGGAACGGAAGGATCGCGTTTTGGCCTGGTGGAAACCCGTGACGGCCAGGACTTTATCATCAGCGAACTGGGCAGCCCGCAAATGCAGGTCAGCGGCGCAGGCGTGCCGGAGCAGATCGTGTTGCCCGAGGCCGGCTCCGGAAAGGCCATCGCCGAACCTTTTCCGCTGGAGCGCGCCAAGCTGTTGACGCCGTTTCCCATCGTCAGCAAGATTCTGTGCGTGGGCCGCAACTATGCCGCGCACGTGCGCGAACTGAATCACGAGATGCCGGTGGAGCCGCTCATCTTCAGCAAGCCGCCCTCATCGCTGCTTGCTCCCGGCGGCGAGATCGTGCGCCCCAAACTCAGCCAGAAGGTCGATTACGAGGGCGAACTTGGAATCCTGATCGGCCGACGCTGCCACAAAATGAAGGACGGCGAAAGCGCCAGGGAGTACATCCTCGGCTACACCATCGTCAATGACGTGACCGCGCGCGACCTGCAGAAGACCGACAACCAGTGGGTGCGCTGCAAGGGTTTCGACACCTTCTGCCCCTTTGGCCCGGTCGTCAGCACGGAGCTGGATTTGTCGAAGGGCATCCAGGTGCAGACTCGCGTCAATGGCCAGTTGCGCCAGGATGGCAACACGCGGGACATGATGTTCTCCATCGATCGCATCGTGCACTACATTTCGCAGTTCTGCACTCTGCTGCCCGGCGACCTGATCGCTACCGGCACTCCCGAGGGCGTGGGCGCGCTTGTAAGCGGAGATGTCGTCGAGGTCACCATCGAAGGCATTGGAACGCTGCGCAACCTAGTGGTGGACGAGTAACGCTGGGGACGAATCGCGCCGTGGCGAGCGTCGAGCTTCAGCGCGAAGTTGGGGTTCGGGTGCTTCTCTCGGGCCGCGTTGCCCTGCGCCGCCAATGTGCTCCGCTTTCGTAGTAAAGTTGAAGGAGAGCGGTCCATAGCATCCGACGGGCTGCACTCTTTTCCATGACCCTGTTTCGCATCTACACCTACACCCTCAGTGGCGTCTTTGTGATTGCCGCGGCCAGCTTCCTGGCTTGGCTGGGCGGACGCAAGAAAACCGCCGAACAGCGTGAGGCTTTGCGCCGCCAGCGCCTCAGCGCCCAGGGACGCATCACCGATGGAACCCTGCTCGACGTGCAGGAACTGGACTCCGGCGGCGGCCACACGGTGCAGATGGTCATGTACAACTACGACGTGGCCGGCGTGCAATACGAGTGCTCGCAAGACGTAACTCGCCTGCATCAGTTCGTCGATCTGCACTCCTGCCGCATTGGCGTCGCCGCCAGCGTCAAGTACGATCCCCACCATCCCGGCAACTCGATCGTCATCGCCGAAGACTGGTGTGGGCTGCGCACCTAGCCCGATCCGACGAGTGGGTTGTCCGAAGATGCTTTTCTGATTTCCGAGTCGAGTTCAGCAACTCGCAAAATGACCTACGATTGTGCGATCCTTGCCAGCAAATCTGTAGGGTGAATCGGCTTGGCCAACAATTCAAAATCGTATCCCTGCTCCCGAATCCGATTGAGGTGATCCGCCGTGGCGGCGTTTCCCGAAAACAGCAGAACCTTACACGTTGGGTGACGCTCTCGGATGAGAACAGCCATCTCCACGCCGCTCATTCCGGGCATCACGACATCACTGAGAACCAGCTCAGGACAGCAAGATTCGATCTTCTCCAACGCGCTCTGAGCATCGTAGAACGCACTTGCCTCATACCCGGATATGCGAAGTATCACCACCAGCGTGTCGGCAATGCTTCGCTCGTCGTCCACGACAAAGATTCGCCGCACCATTACTCTCCGCTGAATTGGAACCTAACTGTTGACGAGCAGAACTGGCAGGCGACATTGTGAATGCCGGAGGCAAGCGGCGTCGGAACGGAAAAAGTTCGTAGGCAGCTCGTACAGGTCACCCCGACCTGATCGCTTTCCGCGTGCGGAATCCAGACCGGCGTATGCAACTCTCCCAAAAGAGGGCGGACTGGGGCTTTGCGAACCAAGTCGGCGATCCGCGCGATGAGTTGATCCGGCGTGTACTGCGATTTCTCGAAGAAGGCATCGGCCAAAACGCTGTTGGGCACATCCAAGGCACTGAATGCGCCGCTGATCACAATGACGGGTAGGTGCGGGAACCGTTGACGAACAACGGAAAGAAACTCAAACCCGTCCATGTTCGGCATCTGTAAGTCAGAAATAACCAGATCAGGCAACGAATCCTTCAGAGCGGAAAGTCCATCGAAGCCGTCGTTGGCGCACAAGACTTCGTAGCCTTGCGATTCCAAAATCGCCTTGGCCACGTCTCGTAGTCGTTCCTCATCGTCCACAAAGAGAATTCTGTACTTGAATGGCATCGCAGTACGCTCTGATAGTGTTGACCGAATGCGTGGTTCGTCAGGAGCTACGCTGCTGCGTATTCGAAAGAACCTGTTGCAAAGTTAATCTCGATGCGCGCTTGAAGCGGTTCGTCCTTGATTGTTTCGAGCCGCTCAAAGAGCCGCCCCATTTCATCTTTAAGATTGGAGCTGGCTGAAACGGCGAGAAAGCGGATCAATCGATCCGTTTGCGCGCCAACCGGATGTTTCTCATTTTCAATTCGTGAGACGTGCTGTTTTGTGAGGCCCAATTTCTTGCCGAATTGCTCGCCGGTGAGGCCGATGTACTTGCGCACGAAGCGAATCTCCTTGCCGGTTAGCTGAGAAGGTTTCAGCACCAGAGCCGCGGCAATCAACTGCATCAGATTGTTGATCTTGGAAAGGACTGGGGTCAAACTCCCGCACGTGTCGCACTTGAGCAGCTTCACCCCGTGTAGAGTCACGTTGGGCAGGCCACTTTCGATAAAGAGGTAATCTCCGCAAATCATTGTGGCTTGCTCTCCGCATCCGCAGCGCATCCTGCACCTGCCTTTCAATGATCTTTCTGCTTTCATTCAGCAATTGTGAGAATCAACACGCCTTCGATCTCGACGAAGGCGAACATAATCGTTAATTCCTTTTCGTCAACGGTCTTGCCGTGCACGGCGAAGCGCCAATGTCCAAATGTTGCGTCAAACTCCGGCTCCCCGTCGATGCTGCCGTGCCGGAGAACATACAAAGTATCATTCAAGCTGATTTGCAGTTCCTGGAGTCGCTTCCAGGCACTGGGTTGAAATTGGTAACGGTCCTGTTCCAGACAGGCACGTAGGAATTGCTTATTGAAGGGCCTGTCGGTCACAGTTGATAAAATATCAACTAACAGCATCCCTTGTCCAGCCGTTTTTATCAGCACTCCGCGCCAGTGACTGCCAATCTTTGAGCATAGGGAACCTTTCGTATTGCCACCGTAATCTAATCGTATTAAGTAAGGTGGTACGCAAGCTCCAGGCGTCAAAAGCAGGCATTTCACAGGGCCGGGGCGAAGCGTACTCGTTTTTCAAGGGGATGGCAACCATGGGAGAGATCGGCGATAGGCATCCGTTGCGTCAGCTTATGTCGGAGAAGATTGCGCACCACTTTGGCCGCGAAGTAGGCTTACGCGATCAGGAAATCTGGGCGTACATCGCCAACCTGCTCACGGAATTCTGCGACGCGCGCAATCTCTATGCGCTCAAGAACGCGCAGGGCCGCTCTCTAGACGATGTCGGCGAGATGTTGCTCGAAAGCGACCCCATCTTCGGTGAGGCCGCGTCGTTTGACCGCGAGCGCCAGGTGCGCAAACACATCGGAGATTTCACTCTCTTTTACAGCGGGATGTTTCCCGAGTCGATCAATCGCCTGCGTCTGCGCCGTCAGCGGTTGGAGAGCATGATCGACTTTGTGCACGCGGGCAAGGAGAGCTACTTCATCGTCAGCCAGTTCGATCAGATGGAATATCGCAAGGTCGCGCCGTTGTTTGGCCGGCTCTCGCAACAATTCGAGAGCTGCGTCTTCGGCCTGAACCTGGTGCGCAAGGAGTTGACCGAAATGCAATATGCACTGGTCCGCCCGGACGATATCGTAATGTGAAATTGTGTATTGCGAAGATGGGGTCAGCCTTCCGGCTGGCCAGCATCGCGCTCTTGGTTTGCGCTTCGGCGGTAAAAGCTCAGCGCGCTCTCGCCCTGTTTCAGCAGGCGGTAGCGCTTCAGATCGCCCTCGCCCTCGCCGGGGTCGAATCTCTTCTCGTGTTCGGCCACCACGATTCCGCCTTCCAGCAAGAGCATTCCGCGTGCAATCGTGCGCAGGATCTCTCCGTAGGCTCCGCGCACGCGGTAGGGAGGGTCGAGGAAGCAGACGTCGAATTGGGTTCCGGCCTTGTCCCACTGGCGCAGAGCTTCGGCGGCATCGCGCTCGGCCACATCGGCCTCCAGTCCCAGTGCGGCCAGGTTCTGGCGCAGCACTTTGGCGGCGTTGCTGCTGGATTCGGCAAAGTGCACCGAAGTCGCGCCGCGACTCAGCGCCTCGATGCCCACCGCGCCGGTGCCCGCAAACAGGTCGGCCCAGGCGCAATCGGCAACCATGCCGGCCGAGGCCAGCACGTTGAACAGAGTCTCTTTCAGCCGGTCGTAGGTAGGGCGAATCTCCAGGCCCTCCAGGCTCTTCAGGGTCCGGCTGCGAAACTTTCCCGCAATCACTCTCATCAGCCTCTTCTTCTTCCGGCCCTTTGCCGTGTAGTGTATTAGTAATGGTTTTTTGCGGCGCAAGGCAAATGGCATGAGACGTTGGTCCATTCCGGTTATCGACATCTTCGGTATCCACTTCCGCGTGCACTTCAGCTTTCCCCTGATGTTCACCCTGGTGTGGATTCTTGAAGCTGGACACGGCCCGCAGGTGGGATTACGCAGCTTCATTCTCATGCTGCTGGTGCTGTTCGCGGTGCTGGCGCATGAGCTTGGTCACATCGTCGTGGCGGCGCGCCATGGGATTCGGGTGCGCAGCGTGGTGCTGCTGCCCATCGCCGGAGTTGCCCTGCTCGACGAGCAGGCGCAGCGCGGCCTGGATGCGCCGCGCGAGATTCGCATCGCGCTCGCCGGACCCGCCGTCAACCTGGTGCTTGCGGTCTTCATCGGGACATCGATTCTCATCTTCCGTCCCCAGGTTCAGTTATTCGCCTTTCCATGGCTCACTCCGTTTGATCTTCTGCGCAGCTTCGCCTGGGCGCAGCTTTTTGTGGCCGCGCTCAACCTGCTGCCCGCCTATCCGCTCGATGGCGGACGCATTCTGCGCGCCCTGCTGGCGCGCAGCGGAGATCAGGTCACGGCGACCCGGCGCGCCGTTTCCGTCGGACAGTTCTTCTCCCTCGCGCTGTTTCTCTGCGGCGGAGTGGTCTTCCTGGGCTCCAACTCGAACAATCTCTGGATCATGATGGCGGGTGTCTTTCTCTTCCTCGCCGCGCAACTGGAAGACCGCAGCATGATCTTGCAGGCGGTGCTGGAGCGAGTGCGCGTCATCGACGTGATGATCACCGACTTCATCACGCTCTCCCCGGCCGAGACCCTCGCCGATGCCTTGCAGCGCTCGGTGGAGCCGCCGCAAGAGGAGTTTCCCGTGGTGCGCGGTACGGATATGGTGGGTGTGATCAGCCGTCAGCAGATGGCCGAGTCCATGGAAGAAGAAGGCAACGGCTACGTGCAGTCGGCGATGCGGCGCGAGTACTTGGTCGCCGGTCCGCAGGAGTCGCTGGCCGCAGTGCTGCGCCGCATCGGACGCAGCGGCCTGGCAATGATTCCCGTGGTCGATGGCGACTACCTGGTCGGCATCGTTACGTTTCAAAATCTGATGCGCAAACTGACCGCGCTCTCGCTGCGCCGCACCACGGCGAAGACCACGACGGCGAACGCTCCCGCCCCGCAACCGTAGCGTCGATTCCGCATTCTTGCGGGAATGAAACTCCAGAATGGAGGCAATCATGCGCTGGTACCACTGCTTGGCGTACTTCTTCGGGGGCGCCTTCCTCGCGAACGCGCTGCCCCATCTCGGCAATGGGATCTCAGGCCGTGCCTTCCAGAGTCCCTTCGCGACCCCGCCCGGGGTAGGGTTGTCGTCCTCGACGGTCAATGTCCTGTGGGGCCTGTTCAACCTTGCTGTCGGCTATCTGTTGGTGTGCCGGGTCGGGAACTTCGAACTGCGCAAGACCCAGCACGTCCTTTGTCTCGGGGCTGGCATCCTGATCTTTTCGCTCCTGCTCGCTCATACATTCGGCCGCTTCCACGGGGGGCTGTGACGCTCCATGGAATAGCACACAACCCAAGAATTGAGTCATGGGTTTCGCGTAAATCTTCGCTCCTCTAAAACCGGCTACGGAAGGCTCCTGCAAGCCACAGAGGCGTCCTCGGTGGTCGGAGAGTCGGCCGGGAGGAAGATTGAAAAACAGGTGCCTGAGCGGTTGGCGCGAGGCGTGCTCCATACGCGAATGGAACCACCGGCCCGCTTGATGATCTCCGCGCTGATCCAAAGGCCTAAACCGGTTCCGTTTTCTCCTTTAGTCGTGAAGAATGGTTCGAAGATGCGCGGACGGTGCTGCGAGTCGATGCCGCTGCCAGTATCGGCAATCGATATCCGAAAACCGCGCCGGTCGGGGTTTTGCCAGTCAGTGGATGCATACAAACGAACCTCGACTCGACCGCCTCTGGGGGTGGCTTCGATTGCGTTTAGCAACAAGTTCGAAATCACCTGCCGAATCTCCCCGACGGAGCCAACCAGTCGCGCCTCGCAATCAAGGCGCCGGACCAGAGTCAGACCTTTCCTTCTCGCCTCGGCTTCGTAGAGCTGTAGCAATTCCCGAACCAATTCCGCCAACGCAAACTCCGTCGGTGGTCTGTTTTCGCGATGGAATTTCAGAGTCTGGTTGGTGATGCGGCTGATTGCCTGAACCTGGCGCTCCATTAAGTCCACGCACTCCCGCGTCCCCGGATCTGTGCTGGATTGGCCCAGAAGATACAACATATCCGTCATGGCCCCCAGTGGATTATTGATCTCGTGCGCGATGCCGGCGGCGAGTTTGCCGGTTGTGGCCAGCCTTTCGGTACGGATCAAGGACTGTTCCGCCTGCTTACGGCGCGTGATGTCCTGAACTGTGACTAGGACTTGGGGTCTTCCACCGAGGCTCAATTTGCCGGTCGAAAGCAGCAGTGTGATCTCTTGGCGTCTTTTCTTGCGCTCGACCGGCAAGCTTATTTCCATTTGCTGATGGCTGTTTCCGGTGGTTAACGTATCGCGCAGAGTGCGGCGTATCGCACACTCCACGCAGCTCGGACCAAAGCCGCAACCGCGTGGGTCGAGGTAGGCGTTGCGACAGCCTAAGGCCTCGCCGCCGGATAAACCGACCAACCCGCCGTGGGTAGTTTCAGCGAAGCGCTCGGCGAACGCATTTGCCTTACGGACGCGGTGCTCGCCGTCCATGAGTAACATCACCAGCGGGGTATGCTCGTAGACCGCGCTCAGTTCGTATTCCGCCTGCGTTCGATTGCGAAGATAGAACGCGACGAGCGCTGCGGCAGTCATCAAAATTCCTGCCAAAGCTATGACCGGCAAGGACAAGGCGTAGGGGAAGGGGCCGATCCATCCGCCGAAGAGAAGGGTTACTCCGGCCACACACGAGGCTTTGGCGAACGCGACCAGACCCCATGACACCCCGTTCTCTGCCTTTTCACGCAATCCGTTTCCTCTAGCGCATGGTTATTTCGATCGGCGCAGCGCCCATTTCTGCAATCATAGGGGGCCAGTATGAGCCTGTCTGTTCCATTTGGAACAAGATAATTATTTCGAGTTACTACCTTCGATGCAGGTCGATAGTCTCTGGTTGGCTGACGATAACGCGCGGGAACGGCCGATGGAAAAGAAACCGTACACCGCACGACTCAAGCACGGATTTACGCACTGCCCGCTGCCCGGCCCGTGGGAGCCGGCAACATTTTGACACCATGGCCGATGTGTATTTTGTACGTGCGTTTCCAGGACGGGAGATGAGTGAAATAATTTGCGAGGAGTATCATAAAGTCATGAGCATTACATCGCAGGGAGCCATAAGCATTACATCGCAGGTTCAGAAAGATATCGTCGCATCGATGAAGTCGCGGCAGGAACTGCGCCTCTCCACTCTGCGCATGGTCAAGACCGCACTCAAAAATAAGGAGATCGACAAGCGCGAGCCGCTCGACGAGAAGGAGGAGATGCAGATTCTCTCCACCCTGATCAAGCAGCGTCACGAGGCTGCCGACGCTTTCGCCAAGGGCAACCGCCCTGAACTAGCAGCCAAGGAGCTGGAGGAGATCGTCTTCATCGAGGGCTACCTGCCCCAGGCCGTCGGCCCGGCCGAGATCGCCTCCGCCGTGCAGTCGGTCATCGCCGAAATGGGCTCGCCCACCGCCAAGGAGATGGGCACCATCATGAAGAATGTGATGGCGCGATTCGCCGGCGCCCGCATCGACGGCAAACAGGTCAGCGAAGCGGTGAAGAAGGCGCTCGCAGGGTAATCATCGCGCCCGCCGCACCACCACAAACACCCCATCGGGAAACTTCTCGCCGGTAAACTCCACCACGCCATCGCGTACGAATCCGCGCAGCTCTTTGATCTCTTCGCGCTCCACCGGAGGCTTGGCGTAGGCGTCGGCCTTAGGCGAGCTGGCGCGTCCCATGCCGCGATCCATGGCATCGTTGGCCAACCGGTCGGCGTCTTTGTTTAGGTGGCGCAGCACGTGGCGAATCTCAAAGCGATCCAGCTTGCGGATGAGCGCCTTGGCCTCGCCATAGATCGCCAGCAATGCCTCGCTGCGAACCTTGTACTGACCCTTCATCTGCTTCACCAGCAGTTCGGAGTCGCTGACCACCTTCACCGTGCCGTATCCGTGCTCCACCGCGTATTCCAGCGCCGCGATCAGTCCCGAGTATTCGGCAAAGTTGTTGGTCTGCACGCCGAGAAATTCGCCCAGCTCGGCCACCCGCTTGCCCTCGCCGTCGGTGATGTATGCGCCATATCCGGAAGGCCCGGGGTTGCCACGCGAGCCGCCATCGACGTGGGCGGTCATTACCTTGCTGCTGGGGGCGCCGTCCGCGCCGGGTTCTTCGCTAAAGAGTCCGCCTGTTTTTCCAATTGGCATAGCGCGAGTGTATCGCAAAGCGCGGTGCGGGCAGGCTGAGGAAAAACCGTGGGCACCTCAGGGTGTGATTCCGGCCGCCTAATCCAAATGGTTATACCGCCTGGATTCCGATCATTATGCTGCCACTGAATCCAGCGGAATCCTGCCACGGCAGTTCCGATTCGGGATACTGAGTGCCTAGGCGATATATCAACAATAATTACCAACTCGAACTCTGCCGTCTGTAGCGAATGATTCTCCGAATCCCGGCAAAGGCGTAGAGGCAAAGCGCGAGGTGAATGAACGACAGGCCCGCCGCTTGACCGTATTGGTGGACAGCGAATGCATGGTAGGTGTGCGCAACGCCAGCGAAGCCCATCCAAACGCATATCAGGACAAGTGAGATAACCCTAAAAACTATGCCTATCAGCCTCATGGAGTGTAATTCCTCTGGCCGGGCCCTGCTTCTTTCGTCCACCTATCCCGATGCTCTCTGGATAACTTGATACTTGGCGATATATAGACAGCTATCGGGCGGAAGGGCGACTTCGAGGTTTGAGCTTCTGCTCTGCCTCTTGCGACAGCTTTGCAGCTTCCTCTACGCCATACTGAGAAACCCATCTCGACGGCTTCACGCGCTCAAAGTACAGGACAGCCTTTCGTGGATTGTCCTCGTTGTATAGGTAGTACTTCCCAATCTCAAGATTCGCCTCCGCGTCGCCTAGTTTCACTGCGCGGAAAAACCACGACAGGGAGCGTTTGAGTTTCTTTTCATTTCGCCAGAGAACGCCTATGTTGTGGGCAGCATACGAACATCCTCTGCGGTATGCCCGCTTGTACCAGTACAACGCCGCCGAGCGATTTCTCCGTAGAACCTTCCCGTCATCATAATAATTGCCGACGCTAACCTGCGCTCCGATATCCCCGAGCTTCGCAGCAGCCAACATCAACCGAAAGGCTGAACGCAAATTGCCCCGTTCTTCCTGCTTGTCAGCGCGAATGAACAGAGCCTCGGCTCTCGATTTGTTGGTTGAACGTGGCATTTCGCGCATTCCGCGGAACCGAGTATACCGGAGCGCAACTCGATCTCCGTCCATTTTCGGCATAGCTGTCTATAACAGGGCAAGTAACTCAGTATCCCAAAGCGGGAATACCGTTGGAACCAGCGGTTGAGGCAAGCATCTCTACCGCCCGTCCTCCAGCCGCACCGCCAGCATCCTCGGCAAGCCTGCCTGCAAAATGCGCTCTTGCGCCATGGCAATGTCGTATGGCACGCGGTAGAAGAGGATCTCGTTTTCCTCGTTGTCGTAGATGGCGAAGGCGGCACGCCGGTCATAGTCGCGCGGCTGTCCAACCGAGCCCGGATTCACCAGGTACTTCATGGCAGGGTCCAGTTTCAGCCGCGAAATCTGCAAGCGGCTGGCGCTGTTCAACCGTTCCAGCGCCACCGCCTCGGCCGCCAGCCGCAGCCGCGCAAATGCGCCTTGAATGTGGGTGTGGCCGAAAAAAGTGAGGTGAAAGGGCGAGACCTCCAGCGCCGCGCGCGCGCTGAACTCCGAGGCGATATAGGCATCCTCGTCGAGCGGCGAGCCGTGCACGAACTGCACCCCCTCCCAGGCTGCATCGCGCAGTGGGCCGCGGGGCAGGTGGCGCAGCCAGTCCAGGTTGCTATCGCTCAGCTCGGCGCGGGTCCAGTTGGCCGCGTCGGCGGCAACGGGATTGAAGTTGGTGGTGTCTTCCAACCCGCAGCAGCAGCGGTCGTGGTTGCCGCGTACGTTGATCGGGTCCATGGCACGAACCAGCTCGACCACCTGATTGGGACTTCCGCCATAGCCCACTACGTCGCCAAGGTTGGCAACGCCATCGTGCTCGGGAGCCGCGTCGAGACAGGCTTCCAAAGCCTCAAGATTACCGTGAATGTCGCTGAAAAGGAGTAACCGCACCAGCCAAATTATAGATGCTCGCCGCCTCCGCCAAGGCCGCGCCGGGCAACTTCTTCGCCGGCTTCCTCGCCCTCGGGCGCAAAAAACGGATACATTACCGCTATGCGTCCCATTTCTTCGTCCGCGCTCTGCCGCCTTGCCATCTGCCTGCTGCTCGCCTCGCCCCTGCTGGCTTCGACCATGTTGGCGCAGTCCGCGCCACCGCCCGGGGCTCCGCCCGCAGCCCAGTCTGCCGCCTCGCCGCTAGGGGACACGGCCGCCTATCTGGCGCGCCAGTTCGGCCCCACCTTCAAGCTCGACCCCACGGTTCCGCCCATGTTCGGCGATCTGGATGGGGATGGCAACGAGGATGTCGTCCTGGTTGGCAGCAGCACCGCGCCCTTGCAGTCGCAAGAGGCGTTCGGCTTCAAGGTCGCCGATCCCTACGACGCCTACTTTGGCACCGCGGACCCTCGGATCACCTCGCAGTTCACACTTCACTTCGACGGCTCTTCCCGCGCCATCCTGATCGTCTTCGGCTGGCGTCTGCCGCCGTCCAAGTCCAAACGGACAACCAAGTTTGTCCTCATCAACACCCCCTTTGAAACCACCAGCCTCGTCAACCTCCGTCTCAAGAAGAAGAATCAACAGGCGATTGAAGCCATCGACCGTAGCACTTTGCACTCGCTCATCTTCTGGGACGGCAAGCGCTGGCATTGGAGCGCTCAAGGGATGGAAGGTGACGAATCCTTTAAAATGCCTCCGCCAAACTAATCCTTGGCGTCAAACCGTATTCCATGGATATAATTCCCGGTCATGAATATCGAGCAGAAACTTGCAAAACTGAAACTGCGCGACGAACTCGCCGAAGCAGGTGGTGGCGAAGAGCGGCGCGCCCGTGAACATAAACTCGGCAAGATGACTGCCCGCGAACGCATCGAGCTTCTCCTCGATGAGGGCACCTTCGAGGAAACCGATAAGTTCGTAACCCATCGCACCACCGAGTTCGGCATGGGCGACCAGGTCATCCTCGGGGACGGCTTCGTCACCGGCTACGGACGCATTGAAGGACGCCTGGTCTTCGTCTTCGCCCAGGACTTTACCGTCTTCGGAGGCTCGCTCTCCGAAACCAACGCGGCCAAGATCGTAAAGATCATGGATCAGGCCATGCGCGTCGGCGCGCCCGTCATCGGCCTCAATGATTCCGGCGGCGCACGCATTCAGGAAGGCGTCCGGTCGCTGGCCGGTTATGCTGATATTTTCCTCCGCAATACTCTCGCCTCCGGGGTCGTGCCGCAGATCTCGGCGATCATGGGCCCCTGTGCCGGCGGCGCGGTTTATTCCCCGGCCATCACCGATTTCGTTCTCATGGTCGATAAGACCTCCTACATGTTCATCACCGGCCCCGACGTCATCAAGGCCGTGACCCACGAAGAGGTCACCAAGGACGAACTTGGCGGCGCCGGAACCCACAACACCAAGTCCGGCGTGGCACACTTCCAGGCCCACGATGACGCCGAGTGTCTCTCCATGATTCGGGAGCTGTTCAGCTTCATCCCCTCGAACAATCTCGAGGAGGCGCCGCGCAAGCCCACCACGGACCCGATCGATCGCGCCGACGAGAAGCTTGACACCGTCGTTCCCACCGAGAGCAATATCCCCTACGACATCAAGGACGTCATCACCCGCGTCGTTGATGACTCCTACTTTTTCGAGGTGCAGGAGCACTTCGCCAAGAACATCGTCATCGGCTTTGCCCGCTTCAATGGCCGTTCCGTCGGCATCGTCGCCAACCAGCCCAACTTCCTGGCCGGCGTCCTGGACATCAACTCCTCGATCAAGGCGGCGCGCTTCGTCCGCTTCTGCGATTGCTTCAATATTCCGCTGGTGAGCTTTGAAGATGTTCCAGGCTTCCTGCCCGGCGTCCAACAGGAGCACGGCGGCATCATCAACCACGGAGCAAAGCTGCTGTACGCGTTTGCCGAAGCCACCGTCCCCAAGGTGCTCGTCATCACCCGCAAAGCCTACGGCGGAGCCTATTGCGTCATGAGCTCCAAGCACATCCGCTCGGACGCCAATTTCGCGTGGCCCACCGCCGAAATCGCCGTCATGGGAGCCGAGGGCGCGGTCACCATCGTCTACCGCCGCGAACTCGACCGGGCCTTCAAAGAGGGCGCCGACGGGTTGACCGGTGAGGCTGCATTCAACAAGGTGCGCGCCGAAAAGATCGAGGAGTTCCGCGATAGCTTCGCCAACCCCTACGTCGCCGCCGAACGCGGCTACGTGGACGCCGTCATCCGTCCCCGCGACACCCGCAAGAAAATCATCCAGGCCCTGGAAATGCTCGAGGGCAAACGCGACAAGAATCCCCCGAAGAAGCACGGCAACATTCCGCTGTAACACTTCGCCGAAACCGGAGAGGCACCGCCGCGCGCGGTGCCTCTTCACTCTTGATCCGCCGTGGCCGCCTGACCCGTTCGCCCGGTGCCCCATATCTGCCGCAGTTAGCAGATGTGGGGCTTTTGATCTGGATCGCGGGCCGCGTGCGGCTCATCTAAATTCCCATGCCCGCGCCCATGCTCGTCTTTGACGGAGAGTGCGCCTTCTGCCATCGCGCCGTGCAGTTCATCCTCGCCCACGAGCGCCGCACCGACCTGCTCTTTGTCCCCCGCGACTCCGCCCTCGGTCTCTCCCTGCGCGAGCAGTACAACCTCCAGCGCGTCGAGTCGCTGCTATGGATTGCGTGCGGCCAAGCCTTCATCGAATGGGATGCCGTGGCCCGCGTTGCCGCCTACGTCGGAGGCCCGTACGCCTGGCTGGCTTCGGTGGCGGCTCTGCTTCCCCGTCCTCTGCTCACCGGCGGATACCGCCTCATCGCCCGCCTCCGCAAGCGCCTCGCCCGACCGCCCGGGCACTGCCTCCCGCTCACCCCGGCCCAGCAGCAACGCTTTCTCGAATAAGGTTCATGCCTTGTAATACAAAATAATACATGCTACAGTCCGCGTATTATGCGTAGCAAAGAGAAGACCATCAGCTTCCGTGCCATCCCCGAAAAGATCGAGGCGCTTGATTCGCTGGCAGCCGCGCAGGAGCGTTCGCGAAGCTATCTGATCAACGAAGCGATCACCAACTATATCGAACTGCACGCCTACCAGGACGCCCTGGTTCGCCGCGGGCAGGAAGAGATGCGGAAGGGCCGCGTCGTAGGCCATGATGAGGTGGTAAAGCGTCTCCAGAAAACGAAACGCGCGAGCCGATGATCGAATGGACCGAGCAGGCAACTCGGCAACTGGGTCAAGCTCACGATTTCATCGCTCTCTCCAACCGCGAGGAGGTTGCCGCCAGGGTCACGATGCAGATCGTCACCACCGTCCAACAGCTCGCCTCCTTCCCCATGTCAGGCAGAGCGGGCCGCGTTCCCGGCACCCGTGAGCTGGCGATTGCGAATACGCCCTTTATCGCCGCCTATGCCATCCGGAAGTCCCGCCTCGTGATCCTCGCCATCTACCACGGCGCACAACCATGGCCCCAGGTCTTCTAAGCGCGGCTCCGGGATTCACCCTGCCCTGTCGCTGTACAATCGATGCTGTATGCACAGCCTTCCTCTACCTTTGGCGGCGTTCTTTGCTGGAGTTCTTTCCTTCCTCTCGCCCTGCGTGCTGCCCCTGGTGCCCGGCTATGTCTCCCTCATCTCGGGCGCCAGTGTGGAAACCCTGCAGGCGGCCGACCGCAAGCTGTTGCGCACGGTCATGCTGAACTCGTTCTGCTTCATCCTTGGATTCAGCGTGGTCTTCATCTCCCTGGGTGCGGTGGCCACCAGCGTCGGACAGCTCACGCAGCAGTATCATCGCTCGCTGGCGATCCTGGCTGGCGTCGTTATCGTCATCTTCGGGCTCCATCTCACCGGCCTCTTCAAGATCAACCTGCTCTATTCGGATAAGCGTCTGCACAGCGTCAAGGGAAGCGCGAGTCCGCTCGGCTCCTTCGTCATCGGCTTTGCCTTCGCCTTTGGCTGGACCCCGTGCATCGGCCCCATCCTCGCCGGAATCCTTCTGCTGGCGGGCTCGCAGGACACGGTTTTCAAGGGAATCCTGCTGCTGGCGATTTACTCGGCGGGGCTGGCAGTTCCGTTTCTGCTCACCTCGCTCGGGGTCAATCGCTTTCTCGGCTTCTATGCCCGCTTCCGCCGCCACCTACACACGGTTGAGGTACTCAGCGGCGCATTGCTCATCGTCTTCGGATTGCTGATCGCCTTGGGACGCTTCACCTTGCTCTCTGGATACTTCGGCTTCCTGAATCGCTTCTCTCTGTAAAGCATCTGAAGTGGTATACCGGAGTACGTACCGGAGAACCCAGAGGAGTACGTTGGCGTGAAGCGGAAAATCGTCGTCTTCGCAACCATGGTCGTGGTGGTCGCGGGCTTGCTAGTGGTGGCCAAGGTTCAAAACAAAATTCCCGCTGGCCAGCATTTCATCGCTGGCGCCGTTGCGGTACCGGTGGCCGCCAAGGGCCACGCTGCGCCCGACTTCATGCTGACCGATCTCCAGGGCCACGCCGTGAAGCTCAGCGATCTGCGCGGCAAGGCCGTGGTGCTCAACTTCTGGGCCACTTGGTGCCCGCCCTGCAAGGCGGAGATCCCCTGGTTTGTCGAACTGCAGAAGCGTTACGGTGCGCAGGGCTTGCAGATCGTCGGCGTCTCCATGGATGACGGCGACCAGAACGACGTGGAGAAGTTCGCCGCCGAAAACGCCATCAATTATCCCATCCTCTTCGGCAAGGAGAAGGTTGCAGAGGAGTATGGCGGCATCGACTACCTGCCCACCACTTTTTATATCGACCGCAACGGAGTGGTGATGGATCGCGTCTTCGGCCAGCCGGAGCGCGGTGAGATCGAGCAGAACGTAAAACGCGCCATCGCCAGCAAGCCGCGCTCATAACGACTTCTCCCATAACGCTCTGGCGCCGCCGGCGATCGCGAAATCCGTTAGACTAACTTGTCCATGAATCTCACTCGCCGCCTCGCGCTCACTCTCTTCGCACCTCTTCTGGCGGCCACTGCGATGGCCCAAGGCCCTGCCGCCCAGGGCTCTGGGCCATCGGTCACGGTTGCGCCCATCGCCACCATCGTCGTCGCTCGCGGCGGCAAGGCTCCGCTCAACATCGAGATGCAGGTCAACCGTGGATTCCACGTCAATTCAAACAAGCCCAACGACGAGCTGTTGCTGCCCACGGTGGTTCACCTCAACCCGCCGCAGGGAATCATGATCGTGAACATCCAGTACCCGGAAGGCGAGCAACTGGCGCTGCCCTTCATGGGCAAGGACAAGCTCAGCGTGTACTCGGGAGAATTCGCCGTCACGGCCGATGTGCGCATTCCGAAATCCTCCGCACTGGGCACCCTCCGCGTTCACGGCGAAGTGAAGTACCAGGCCTGCGACAACCGTCAGTGCTTCCCGCCCAAAGCGACTCCGCTGGAGTTTGACGTGCGCGTCGTCCGGCCCAAGGTGAAAAAGCAGTCCACCTACACGCCCGAGAGCCCGCACATTCACTAGTGCGCAGCATCACGGCCCTCCCTCTCTGCTAACATCTTTGCTATGGAGCAGCAGTCAATTCCAGGCAAGGTGCGAGTTCGCTTTGCCCCATCGCCCACCGGTCAGGTTCACGTCGGCAACGCGCGCACCGCGCTCTTCAACTGGCTCTTCGCGCGCCAGCAAGGCGGCGTGTTCATCCTTCGCATCGAAGACACCGATCTTGAGCGCAGTGAAGCGCGCTATGAAACCCAACTCATGGAAGACGTCAAGTGGCTCGGCCTCGACTGGGACGAAGGCCCTGACGTGGGCGGCCCGTATCCGCCCTATCGCCAGAGCGACAAGTGGCAGGTCTATCGCGACCACGCCGAGCGGCTCGTCAGCGAAGGCAAGGCTTACCGCTGCTTCTGCACCCAGGAGGCGCTTGAGCAGCAGCGCGAGCAGGCCATGGCGCAGCATCTTCAGCCCAACTATCCCGGCACCTGCCGCGACCTTGCGCCCGAGGAGGCGGAGCGCCGCCGCGCCGCCGGTGAGCCGTGCGCGATCCGGCTGAAGATTCCCGACAAGCCGATACGCTTTCACGACATCGTGCGCGGCTGGGTTGAATTCTCCAACGAAGTGGTGAGCGATCTCATCATCGTCCGCTCCAACGGCGTTCCCGTCTACAACTACGTGGTCGTGGTCGATGACGCCGAGATGAAGATCACCCACGTCATTCGCGGCGACGATCATCTCTCGAACACGCCCAAGCAGGTCGCGCTCTATGAAGCCTTGGGTTGGGCGGTGCCCGAGTTCGCGCATCTCTCGACCATTCTCGGCCCCGACAAAGAGCGTCTCTCCAAGCGCCACGGCGCTACGTCGCTGGCGAATTTTCGCGAGATGGGCGTGCTCCCCGAGGCGCTGATGAACTACATGGCGCTGCTCGGCTGGGCGCCCACCGGCGGCGATCGCGAAATATTCTCACCCAATGAACTGGTGCAGGAGTTTGAACTGGCGCGCGTCACCCCGTCGCCGGCGGTCTTCGACTTCGAGAAGCTCTACTGGCTCAATCGCCATTACATCAAGGAAGCCGCGCCCGAGCGCATCGCCGCCTTGGCCGAGTTCTTCTACCAGGGTGCTCTGGGCTTGGATGAGCTTACGCCCGAGGCACTTACGCAGGAAGTCAAGGCGTGGCTGGCGCACATCACTGCAGCGCTGGTGTATTCGGTCAACAAGCTCGATGAGCTGCCCGAGCGCGCCGCATCGGTGCTGCACTTTGACCCCGCCGCTGCCATCGCCGTTCCGGAGAACGCCGAAGTGCTCTCCGCGTCAACCACCAAGACGGTGCTCGATGCATTCGCCGCCAAGCTTGCAGCCGAGCCCGAACCGATTGAGGCCGCGCGCTTCAAGGCGTTGATCAAGGAAGTGCAGAAGGAGAGCGGAGTCAAAGGTCCGGCGCTCTTCCATCCGATTCGCATTCTGCTCACCGGGGTACAGTCCGGGCCGGAGTTCGACAAGCTGGTGCCGTTGATGGAAGAAGGCGCAAGACTCGCCCTGCCGCGCCCGATCCTCAGCGTGAAGCAGCGCGTTGCTGCCTGGATGCAGGTGCCCAAGCCCTAAGTTTTTTCGCGTCTGAGTATGGCTGCGAAAAAAGCGTCGCGCATGTGTGCGCGGCGCTTTCTTCGTTGCAGCGATTTTGCCGAATCCCGCCTATGCCGCGCTCCTGTCCTTGTACATATCCTGCAGAGTGCGAACCTGGTCGTGGGCGGCGAACACACTCTCGGCTTGCTCTTCAACGATGGCCTGCACGTCGCGCGGAAGGCCGGCCTGCAGTGCCTCGTGATAATTGTTCCTGGCGTTGTGTTCTCCAGATTCCACCGATTCCAGAATGCTGGCGTCACCGCCTCCGAATTTGTGCTTCAGATCGATCCAGGCGCGATGCAGCGTGCTGGCCACACTGGGCTTGCGGCCGGGGTCGGCCTCGCCGAGATGCCTCGCCTCGCTCTCCAGCTCTCCTGCAAACTTGGCCCGCTCCAGCGCCTGCTGCGAGAAGAAAGCTCGCAGCTCGTGGTTCTTGGCGTATTCGGCGGCTTCCAGGTAGCCTGCCTGACCGTCGCGACAGGTTTCGATCAGCTTTTCAATGACATCAATGGTGTTATCAATCATTTCCGCGCCCATCCTTTTCTATTTCCTCTTCACGTCCACATACAGTTGGATGGCGTGAGCGGCACGGAGTATGCAAGGCTACTCTCGAATCCTGTGATTGAATAGGCCTATGGTTGAACAGGCCTATGGTTGAATAGAAATGCCATGAGCAAGACTAACGCCTGCCGCATTCTGGATTCGCTCGGCATCGCCTACGAGCTGCGCGAATACCATGTGGACCCCGACGATCTCTCGGCCGAAAACGTCGCCGCCAAGGTCGGCCTCCCGCCCGAACAGGTCTTCAAGACCCTGGCCGTCCGGGGCGACCGCAACGGAGTCGCCGTCGCCGTGATTCCCGGCAATTACGAACTCGACTTCAAAGCGCTCGCCCATCTCACCGGCGACCGCAAAATAGAGATGCTGCCGCTGAAGGAGGTGCAGAGTGTCACCGGATACATTCGCGGCGGAGTCACCGCCCTTGGAATGAAGAAGGACTATCCCGTATTCGCCGATGAGACGATCGAACTATGGGAAGCGGTGTGCGTCTCGGCCGGCCAGCGCGGATTCCAGATCGTACTCGCCCCCGCCGATTACCTGCGCGCAACCGCTGCGACCGTGGGAGAGATTTCGCGCGAAAAGCCGTGAGCAACCTGCGTGCCGCAATCGACAAGAATCCCGACGGGTCATCCTGGTTTGCGCGGCGCCTTTACCGCAGCAGCTTTCGCAGCGCCGCCTCCAGCTCTGGGTCTTCAAAGTTGAATCCCGCCTCCAGCAGGCGCGTTGGAATCACGCGCTGGCCCCCAAGCAGCATCTCTTCGGCCATCTCTCCGCCCAGCGCCCGCAGCGCAAAGGCGGGGAGCGCCAGCAGAGTCGGCCGGTGCAGCACGCGGCCCAGCGTCCGCGTGAACTCGGCGTTGGTCACCGGGTGCGGAGCCGCCAGATTCAGTGCGCCGTGTGCGTGCTCGTTGTCTATCGCCAAGGCGAAGGCGCGCGCCGCATCGCGCAGGCTGATCCAGCTCCACCACTGGCGTCCGCAGCCCAGCTTGCCGGCCACTCCGAAGCGAAAGGCGGGAAGCATTGCGGCCAGCGCGCCGCCCGTGGGGGCAAGCACCAGCGCGGTGCGCAGATGGGCCACGCGAACCCCGGCCGTCGCCGCCGGTTGCGCGGCGCGCTCCCAGTCGCGGCAGACCTCGGCCAGGAAGCCCAGCCCCGCTTCGCTCTCCTCCGTCAACTCCTCATCGCCGCGGCTGCCGTAGTAGCCGATGGCCGAGCTGCAGATCATGGCGTGCGGTTTTCCGCTCTGCTGGAATGCCTGCGCCGCCGCTCTGGCGATGGTGGCCGTGCCCTCGATCCGGCTGAGGCGGATCTCCGCCTTGGCCTTTTCCGTCCACCGCGTCGCCACCGGCCTGCCCGCCAGATGCACGATCACGTCGAAGCCGGCGATCCGTGCCGCCTCCAGGGGCGCGGCGGGCTGCCATAGCACGTCGCCGTCACGCAACCTTGCCGGGTCGCGAACCAGGCTGTGTACCTCGTACCCGCGCCCGCTCAGCAAGGAGGAAACCTCCCGTCCGATCAATCCGCTGGCGCCGCTGATGAGCACTTTCATGGCATCCCCCGTAGCGTCTCCCATACCCGGAATCATTCTCCGTCCCCATGCATCGGATCAACAGGAGCAGCTTTCGGTCGCTCCGGTTTGGCTTTAGAGAGAGGTTACAAGCTAAAATCAATCATGGCGAGCTTTCGCGAGCAAGCGGCGACGAATGTATTGACGGCGACGCGCTTTCGCGACCTGTTGAAGATCGCTCGCGCCAACCGTCCTACCGACGACCTCGATATCATTCGCCACGCCTACGAATTCTCCCTCGAACATCACACCGGCCAACAGCGCGCCTCCGGCGAGCCCTATCTCGTTCATCTGCTTGAAGTTGCAATCTTGCTGGCGGAGATGAAGCTGGATACCACGGCCATCGCCGCCGGTCTCTTGCACGATTCCGTCGAGGACACCACGGTCACCACCGAGGAGATCAACGCACAATTCGGCGAGCAGGTCGCTCACATCGTCGAAGGTGTAACCAAGATCAGCAAGATCGACTTCGCCTCGCGCGAAGAGGCGCAGGCGGAAAACGTGCGCAAGATGATGCTGGCCATGGTGGACGATATCCGCGTGGTGCTCATCAAGCTGGCCGATCGCCTGCACAATATGCGCACCTTGCAACACCTCTCGCCCGAGCGCCAGTTGAAAATTGCCAAGGAGACGCTGGAAATTTACGCCCCCCTGGCGCACCGCCTCGGCATGGGCAAGGTTCGCGGCGAGCTTGAGGATCTCTCCTTTCCCTACGTCGATCCGGTCGGCTACAAGATGGTCTGCGAGCAGGTGGAGGCCGTACGCAAGGACGGCGAACGCGCTCTGGCGCAGATGGCCGAGATCATCCGGCAAAAGCTGCGCGAAGCCAACGTCAACGTGGTGCGGGTCGATTCGCGCATCAAGCGGATGTATTCCATCTATCAGAAGATGCAGAAGCAGAAGATCACCGTCGACCAGATGTACGATCTCATGGCGCTCAGGATCATCACCAACTCGGTAACTGAGTGTTACGCGGTGCTCGGAATCATTCACAACGCATGGCGTCCGGTGCCGGGTCGCATCAAGGACTTCATCGCCATGCCGCGTCCCAACCTCTACCAGTCGCTGCACACCACCGTGATCGCCGAAGACGGGCGTCCCTACGAAGTGCAGATCCGCACCGAAGAGATGCACAAGATGGCCGAAGAGGGCATCGCGGCGCACTGGAAATACAAGGACGGCCCCATCTCGGCGCGCGATGAGCAGCGCCTGGCTTGGCTGCGCCAGGTGGTAGAGTGGCAGCGCGAGATGGTCGATCCCAGCGAGTTCCTCTCCACCCTCAAGATCGATCTTTATCCCGAAGAGGTCTACACCTTCACCCCCAAGGGCAAGGTGGTCATTCTTCCCCGCGAAGCCACACCCATCGACTTTGCCTACACCGTGCACACCGAGGTCGGCCACTCCTGCGTCGGCGCCAAGGTCAACGGACGCATCGTTCCCCTGCGTTCCAAGCTGCACTCCGGAGACATCGTCGAGGTCATGACGCAGACCGGCCACAATCCTAGCCGCGACTGGCTGGGCATCGTAAAAAGCTCGCGCGCCCGCCAAAAAATCAAGCACTGGCTCAACATTCACCAGCGCGAGCGCGCCATTGAAATCGGCCGCAAGCTGATCGAAAAAGAGGCGCGCAAATATCGCATCGCGCTCAAGGACATCAAAGACCCCGAGCTGCTCAAAGCCGCCGTCGAGTACGGCGTCACCAAGGTGGACGACCTGATGGCCGGCATCGGCTACGGCAAGTACTCGGCCCGCTCGGTGCTAGCCAAGGTGTCGCCCGGCAGCAATCTGCAACCCGGCGAAGAGCATCAGGGAGTGGCCTCGGCGGTCAAGCGCGCCTTTGGCTCCGATAGCTCGGCGCTCACCGTCCGCGGCACCGACGATCTGCTGGTTTACCGCGCCCGCTGCTGTAACCCCATCCGCGGCGAGGAAATCGTCGGCTACGTGACCCGCGGCAAGGGCGTGGCCGTGCATAGCAAAGCCTGCTCCAATGTGCAGAACCTGATGTACGAACCCGAGCGGCGGCTGGCCGTCGAGTGGTCGCACAAGGAGCCCCGCATCGCCGGCGCGCAATCCGCATACCCGGTCAAACTCGTCGTCTCCAGCGATGACCGTCCCGGCATGATCACCCAGATCTCGGCCGTCATCAGCGGCGAGGATGCCAACATCCGCCAAATCGAGACCAAGACCGGCGGTCCGGTTGCGATCATCGACATCATCTTTGAAACCCGCGACGTCAATCACCTCAACCGCATCATTACCGGCATCCGCCGCATCCAGGGCGTGCACGATGTCGAGCGCGTGCAGAAGCTGACGAGCTAAGCCCGACTTACTAAGCCGACTTACCAGACTATGTCCCATTTCGCCAAGAAAGCCCGCTCGCGCCCCGCCGCTCTGCCCTCTCACACCCAGCCGGTCCAGTTCGCCTATCTCTCGCTGCAGCGCACTCAGCGCGGGCTGGTGGGAATGCTGGCGGTCTGTGCCGTGCTCGGCATGACGGTCTTTCAAGGGAGACCGGGAACCCTCGGCAACCGCACCTATCTGCCCATCATTGTTTCCACCACGCTGCTCACCTTGGCCTACACCATCCGCAATTCCATGGTGCTGCCGTCGCTGGCGGAGTTGCGCCGCAACCCGCGTGACCCACAGGTTCTCCAGCGCTGGAGCCGCAACAATCTGATCGTGCAGTCGCTCTGTGCGGCGGTGGGATTGCTGGGCTTCGCCATGCAGTTGCTGGGCGCGGCCACCCCCATCGCGCTCACCCTCTATGTGATTGCGATCGCCTATCTGTTTCTTCTGCGGCCGCTCAAACCCTAGAGCATTTTTAGAGAAGGTGTATCTCGCGCGTGCCCCCGCCTTAGCAGCGAATTGCATCCGGTGCCCCACATCTGCCCGTTGTTGGCAGATGTGGGGTAGTTGACTTTGCTCCTGCTCCTGCCTTTACCCTTCTGCGCGTGCGTCATGAGGAGCGCAGCGAAAGACTGCTCCACTCGCGGAGGCCGCACGTTTGGTATAGTGTCATCTCAGTTTGCTACCAGGAGAGACCCCATGCGCGAAGTTGTCGCCACTCACAACGCCCCGCAAGCCATCGGCCCTTATTCGCAGGCCATCCGCGCCAATGGCTTGATCTTCGTCAGCGGACAGATTGCGCTCAACCCGGTGACGCAGCATATCGTCGAAGGTGGAGTGGCCGAGCAGACCGAGCAGGTCATTGCCAACCTGGAAGCGATTCTGAAGGCCGCCGGCAGCGGCTTGGAGAAGGTTGTGCGCACCAGCGTCTATCTCAAGGACATGAATGAGTTCGCCGCCATGAACGATGTCTACGAGCGCTTTTTTCCCCTGCGTCCTCCCGCCCGTTCCACCATCGAAGCCGCCCGCCTGCCCAAAGACGTCCGCGTCGAAATCGACGCCATCGCCCTGGCACTGTGAAGTCGCAAAGAAGCTTTTCGGGGGCGTGTCGATCGCGGGTGGCCCATTCAAGCCTTCCTTTGGCTTGAGTGGGGCAGTTCCTCTGCCGCCGCTCCCAGCTCCCGCCTCAGCCACCCAACCCTCCTCCGCCAAGCCACAGCGCACACGCAGCCGATGCTGATCAACCCCGCGCTCAATCCAACCCACAGTCCGCGCACTCCCCAACCGCGCCCAAAGCACAGCCACGCGCCCAGCGGCAATCCGATCAGCCACCAGCCCACCAGGTCGGCGCCCATCGCAATCCGCGTGTTGCCCGAACCGCGCAGCGCCCCGATGGCCGTCACCTGCACCCCGTCAAAGAACTGGAAGACGGCGGCAATCGCCAGCAGCGGGACCGCGATCCTGGCCACCTCCCGGTCGTAGCTGAAGATATGTACGATCGGTAGCCGCTGCGTCCACAGCACCACCGCCGAGCAGCTCATGAAGCTGGCGCTCAGGGCCAAGCCGCTCCAGCCGCTCACATTGGCCGCCTCGGCATCGCGGCGTCCGATGGCGTTGCCCACCCGCGCCGAGGTTGCCTGCGCCACCCCCAGCGGCACCATGAAGGTGAGCGAAACGATGATCAGCGCGATCTGATGGGCCGAGACGGCCACCGCGCCCAGCCGTCCAGCGGCCAGCGTTGCGGCGGAGAACACTCCTACTTCCAGCCCGATCTGTGCCGCCGCCGGTGCGCCCAGCCGGACAATCTTCGCCATGTGCTCCCAGTAGAGCTGGCCCGCATAGTGCAGCAGATGCCAGTGCTCGCTCCGGTCGCGCCACCCCAGATAGCCAAGCAGCACGCACAGCATGTAGCAGCGCGCCAGCGTAGTGGAAATTCCCGAGCCCGTAGCCCCCAGCGCCGGCAGCCCGAAGTGTCCGTAAATCAGCGCGTAGTTGCCTGCAAAGTTAATGAGGTTGGCCGAAACCATGGCGAAGGCCACGATCTTCACCCGGTGCGTCCCCTGCAGAAAGACCCGCACGGCGGCAAAGCACATCAGCGCCGGCAAGCCGCAGGCCATGGCGTAGAGGAAGGGAATCGTCTGCCGCACGATCTCGGGCGCAATCCCCATCGGCAGCAGCAGCCGGCCGCTGGCGGCAACAATCAGCGCGCACAGCACGCTCACCGGCAGCGCGAACTGCACTCCGGCCCACAGCGTGCGGAAGCATTCTTCCACCCTGCCCGCGCCGAACTCCTGCGAGACCATCGAATCGCTGCCAATCAACAGCCCTTCGCACAGAATGGCGAAGAAGACGAAGACCGCCGAGCCCAGGCTGACCGCCGCCAGCGCCGTCGGCCCCACCCGCCCGATCATGGCGATGTCCACAAAGTTCATGAACATCCACCCCACCTCGCCCATCACGATGGGCACGGCAAGCCGCAGCAGCGGCCCCATCTCGCGACGCATTGATTGCAGCCCGATCATCGTTGTAAGTGTATTTGCTTTCCAGAATTATGGTGGCCGCCGGATTTTTTTCATGTTCATAGCCGCTGGAAACCGGCGGCACAACGAAACGCTTTTGCCCAAGGTAGTGATGCTCAAAGCAGCACCACATGATGCTATAATCCGTGCCTCAGGAAAGATTGTACGGGGGCATTTATGCGGACTACGATTGCGTTGGATGACGAGTTGCTTCGCAAAGCACAAGCGTTTACCGGACTCACCGAAAAATCGGCCATCATACGCGAGGCCTTACATGCACTCATCGAGCGTGAAAGCGCCCGGCGTCTGGCCCGCCTCGGCGGCAGCGCACCCCATCTCAAATTGATCCCCAGACGAAGGATTACCGGATGATCCTGGTCGATACCTCGGTTTGGGTCGATCATCTTCGCAAGGGCGATGCCGAACTGGAAAACCTGTTGGAGCATGGAAGCGTGCTTACTCACCCTTTTGTGATCGGGGAGTTAGCATTGGGGAAGATCCCGAAGCGCAACTTCTTTTTGGCTGCGATCGGGGATCTGCCGAAGGCGACCATGGCCGGGGATGACGAAGTTTTCCGGTTTATCTCGGATTACAGCTTATTTGGACATGGAGTCGGCTACGTCGATGTTCATTTATTGGCCGCCGTGAAACTGACAGCGGGTGCGTCTCTCTGGACTCGTGACAAACGATTGCTGAGAGTCGCCCAAAAGCTGAAGCTCAGCCAGTAATCCCTGATAGAAAAGGCCCCACTGAGGATCAGAGGAGCCTTTGTTGTGCAATTTGTTGAACGACGGAGGCCGAGGCCTACACCTCTCCCAGCTTGGCGGCGAGCCTTTGTCTGCGAGGCCAGCGCGCGCCGTGTCTAGCTGAGTTTAGCCCTTTGTAACTTTGCCGGCGCGTAGGCAGCTCGAGCAGACGCGAACCCGCTTGGTATTCGTGGTGCCCGCAACCTTGGCCTTCACCGGATGCAGGTTCACGTTCCAGCGGCGGCGGGTCTTATTGTTGGCGTGCGAAACGTTATTGCCGAACTGCGGGCCTTTGCCGCAGCATGAACAAACCTGTGCCATGTCTAACTCCAAAATTTTGGAACCGCTTGGGCTTTTGACCGCTGCATGAGTGTCTGATTGCAGCATGGGAGCGCAACCTAGAAATGCCAGGGGGTGCAACCCAGAAAAGAAACGCGCGGAACCTGAAATGAACAAAAGAGGCTGGTCGCCAAAATCTGATTCTACAAGAGGCGGCGGATTTCAGCAACCCGACCTCTTTGGAATCAGTGCTCCGAATGGCGCCAGCCCTGCTCCCATAGACTACACTAATCCTCATGAGCGCAGTCCAACCCGCCTCCATCAAGGTCCACAAAACCAGCGGCGCCACCATGGAAATCGTCTGGAAAGACGGCCACCAGAGCACCTACACCTTCGCCTACCTGCGCAATGCCTGCCCCTGCGCCGGTTGCAACCAGGAGCGCCAAGACAGCCATCGCCAGCCCGATGAGCCCGCCGCGTTCGTCCTTGCCGCCGCGCTGCCCATCTTCAAGCCGCAGCTCCGCCCCACCGAAGTCGCCCCGGTCGGCAATTACGCGATTCGTTTCAGTTGGAACGACGGCCACCAGCACGGAATCTTCTCCTGGGACTACCTCCGCGAGTGGTGTCCCTGCGAAACATGCCACGCCTTCCGCCACTCCTCCGACGGCCTCAAGTACGACATCGAGAACCACCCCCCGCGCGAAAAGTAGCCCCGAATCGGTTTCATGCTATCGCGGGTGGCCCATTCAAGCCCGCCGTTGGCTTGAGTGGGTCTGCAACCACCCCAGTTGAGTGGGGCACCTCCTGCTTTCTCTTGTCCCCCGCAAACCTGTTAGTCTTTTCCTAGACCCTTGCGGTCGCATTTTCTCCCATGGATTTTCTCTCCAAGCTCAATCCGCAACAGCGTGAAGCGGTGGAAACCGTGCGTGGCCCCGTGCTCATCCTGGCTGGCGCGGGATCGGGCAAAACCCGCGTCATCACCTACCGCATCGCCTATCTGGTCCAGCATGAGAACGTCGCCCCCGACCGCATCCTGGCCGTCACCTTCACCAACAAGGCCGCCGCCGAGATGGCCGAGCGCGTCCATCAGCTCATCGGCCAGCACTCGCTCGCCAAGCCCGCCATCAGCACTTTCCACTCCTTCTGCGTGCGCATGTTGCGGCGCGACATCCAAGCCCTCCAGATCAACGGCAAGGGCTACACCCGCGACTTCGTCATCTACGACGAGGGCGACCAGCAGCAGGTCGTCAAGTCGGCCATCAAACGCCTCGGCATCGACGACAAAAAGCTCACTCCGCGCAGCGTCCTTTCGCTCATCTCCTCGGCCAAGAACCACATGCAAGACCCGCAGGAGATGTACCTCAATTCCGCCGAGCCCAAGATGGAGCGCATCGCGCACATCTACAAAATCTACAAAGACGAGTTGCTCAAGGCCAACGCCCTCGACTTCGACGACCTGCTGCTGGAGAGCGTGCGCCTGCTCAAGGCCGACTCCGTCACCCGCGAGAAGTACCAGCGCCGCTACCAGTACATGCTCGTCGATGAGTACCAGGACACCAACCGTCCGCAGTACAAGATCATGTGCGCCCTGGCCGGAACGCACCACAACCTCTGCGCCGTCGGCGATGAGGACCAGTCGATTTATTCCTGGCGCGGCGCCGACATCAATAACATCCTCGACTTCGAAAAGAATTTTCCCGAGGCCAAGATCATCCGCCTCGAACAGAACTACCGCTCCACTCAGCCCATCCTCCAGGCTGCCTCGGCCGTGGTCGCCAACAACCTGCAGCGCAAGGGAAAGAACTTGTGGACGGCCCGCGAGGGCGGCAGCAAGATCGGCTTTTACGACGCGCCCGATGGCGAGAACGAGGCGCTCTTTGCCGCCGATTTCATCTCCCGCTGGGCCCAGGCGCGCGCCCGCGAGGGAGCCGAGAACAAGTCGGCAATCCTCTATCGCACCAACTCGCAGTCGCGTCTAATGGAAGAGGCCCTGCGCCGCTACAACCTGAATTACAACGTCGTCGGAGGCTTCAGCTTCTACGAGCGGGCCGAGATCAAGGACATGATCTCCTACCTCAAGCTCATCCTCAATCCCGACGACTCGGTGGCCCTCATGCGCGTGGTCAACACCCCGGTGCGAGGCATCGGCAAGACCACCATGGAGACCGTCGAGCGCGTAGCGCTGGAGACCAATCGCTCGCTCTGGGGCGCGCTCGATGAGGTCATCGCCCAGCGCCTGTTGCCCGCCCGCGCCGTCGCCGCCCTGGCCGGCTTCCGCGACCTCATTCGCGAGGCCCGCACGCTGGTTTTCGATGAGTCTGTCCTCAGCGAATTCGCCGACCGCATGGATGCCACCGCCGCCGAAGCTCCCGCTCCCGCGTCCGCCGCGCAATTGTCGGCGAGCGCCGCCCTCGCCGCTGCCGAGCAGGGAGACGCCCTCGACGCCCAGCACGGCTTCGACTTCGGCGATGCCGACGACAGCTTCGACGTCAGCGACTTCGGCGAGACTATCGCCGCTGATGCCACCGACTTTTCCCCAGAAGCATTAGTCGATGAGGCCGCCGCACTCCCAACGGAAAACGATGCGGAGCACTCCCAGCCCGCGCAAAAAGTTTCCACCGCCGAGGTGCTCAAGTTCCTTATCGACCGTACCAAATACATCCAGCTTTTGGAGACCGAGGACTCGCCCGACGCGCAAGCGCGCATTGAGAACCTTCGCGAACTGGTCAACGCCGCCATGGATTCGCGCGACCGTGGCGAGAGCATCAGCGACTTCCTCGATCACGCCGCCCTGGTCAGCGACGTCGATCAGTTTGACGATTCGCAGCAGATCACGCTCATGACTCTGCACGCCGCTAAGGGCCTGGAATTCCCCCTCGTCTTCCTCGTCGGCATGGAGGAGGGCCTGTTTCCGCACTCGCGCACCCTTCTGTCGCCCACCGAGATCGAAGAGGAGCGCCGCCTCTGCTACGTCGGCATGACCCGCGCCATGGACACCCTCGTCCTCAGCCGCGCCCACTACCGCCGCCGCTACGGCACCGATTCGCCCGAGCCCTCGACCCCCTCGCGCTTCCTCGAAGAGATTCCCATCGAGTTGCTGGAGGACGTAGGTTCGCCGGGTAAGATCAAGGGCTCCACCCCGCGCTTCCAGGAGTACGGCTCGCCCCATTACGATTACGAGAACGAGGATCAGTCCGCCACCTCGAATTGGGGTGGCCGCTCGCGCCAAAAGAGCGCCCCCAAGACCACCTACACCGGTACGGCCTACAACTCCATCGACAACATTGCCGACTTTTTTGCCTCGCGCGGCAAAAAGATCTCCCGCCCCGAGATGGCCCTCGACAAGCCCTCCACAGGCCGCGGATTACGCAAAGGAGACCGCGTCCGACATCCGAAATATGGCGAAGGAGTGGTCTATCATCGAGAAGGGGATGGGGAAGACGCCAAGATTACGGTACAATTTCATAGCTTCGGCCTGAAAAAGCTGGTCGAGAAATATGCCCAGTTGGTCAAGGCATAACGTCAAGGCGTAGCGTCGAGACAGAACGCCAAAGTTTAGCGTCAAGCAATCGGCGCAACCCGGACGCAAAGCACCTCCGATCACGGCCATACCGCGCCCAGGCGCAGAATTTATTCGCAAAGGAAACCCGAGAAAATGCCTAACAACTCTGCTCTACCCAAGGAAGAACGCAAGGCGGCAAAGCGCACAGCGCGCAAAAAGGCTGCTCCCAAGGCTGCCCGCACCCACGAACGCGGCGCGGCAAAACAGAAAGTCAAGAAAGCGGCTCGCGGCACCTCCAAGCGTTAGAGCGCTTCCATAATAGAAGAGATCGGGTGCCCCATTTCTGCCCGCGTTTGGCAGAAGTGGGGTAGTTGTCCTTGCCCAGGCGAAGCGAAGCTTTCACCCCGCCGATTTCAGCGGCCACGGCCTACCCACAGCTTTTCGTGTAGGCCGTGGCCGTCGTTTGCTTGCTATCATTGCACTCTGAATCATTCCACCCCCATCGCCACGCTTTGACCTGGTGGGCCGGGAAGCAGGAGCAATCCGCTGGCGAATCAACTGTTTGCACGTAAGTCGATAGACAAGCTCATCGCCGAGGCCGCCGAACCCGGCCACCGGCTGCACAAGACCCTTGGCCCCTGGTCCCTCACCGCCCTCGGAATCGGCGCCATCATCGGCTCGGGCATCTTCGTCCTCACCGGCACCGCCGCCGCCGGCGAACACTTCGAAGCCCCTTCCATCCTCCACGCCCAGGTCATGGACATCCTCTGGAACCTGGCGGCCCACGGCAACCTCCACGGCGCGCTCATGCATGGCCGCCCCGCCGCCGGCCCCGCCATCGCCATCTCCTTCATCCTGGTCGCCATCGCCTGCTCCTTCGCCGGACTCTGCTACGCCGAGCTGGCCTCCATGATCCCCATCGCCGGCTCGGCCTACACCTACAGCTACGCCACCCTGGGCGAAATCTTCGCCTGGATCATCGGCTGGGATCTCATCCTCGAATACGCCGTCAGCAACGTCGCCGTCTGCGTCGGCTTTGCCGGATACCTCAAGGCGCAACTAGCTCAGTTCGGCCTCGTCCTGCCCGAGCGCTGGTCGTCCCCGGTCTGGGCCTCCGGCAAATGGACCGGCGCCTACTTCAACGTCCCCGCCTTCCTCGTGGTCATGATCCTGAGCTGGCTGCTGGTACGCGGCGTGCGTGAATCCGCCAAGGTCAACAACGCCATGGTGGCCATCAAGATCGCCGCCATCGCCCTCTTCCTCGTCGTCGGCGGCAGCCTCGTGCACAAATCCAACTGGGTGCCCTTCGCCCCCTCGGGATTCAGCGGCGTCCTCACCGGCGGAGCCATCGTCTTCTTCACCTACATCGGCTTTGACTCGGTCTCCACCGCCGCCGAGGAGTCAAAGAATCCGCAAAAAGATATTCCATTCGGCATCATCGCCTCGCTGGTGGTCTGCACCATCCTCTACGTCGGCGTGGCTCTGGTCCTGCTCGGCATGATGAAGTATTCCGTCTTCGGCACCGCCGCCGCCGCCGAAGCTCCCGTGGCATACGCTCTTCAGCAGCTCGGAGCGCGTCCCATCTGGCGCTCGGTCATCATCATGGGCGCGCTGATGGGCATGTTGAGCTCGCTGCTGGTCTTCCAGTACGGCCAGACCCGCATCTGGTTCGCCATGTCGCGCGACCGCCTCTTGCCCGAGTTCTTCTCCCGCGTCCATCCCCGCTTCAAAACCCCGCACTGGTCCACCTGGATCGCCGGCCTAGCCGTCGGCCTGCCCTCCGGCCTGGTCGATATCGGAGACGCCGCCGACCTCTCCAACATCGGAACCCTATTCGCCTTCGTCCTGGTCTCCTTCGGAGTCATCCTTCTGCGCCGCACCCAGCCCAACCGCCCGCGCGTTTTCAAAGTTCCCTTCGTGCCCTGGTTCCCCATCCTCTCCATCCTCTTCTGTGGAGGCCTGATGGCCGGCCTCACCGTCATCACCTGGATTCGCTTCTTCGTCTGGCTCGCCCTCGGCCTCCTGATCTACATCGGCTACAGCCGCCACCGCAGCGAGTTCGCAGCAGGCAACGCTGCAAAGTAGGAGTAGTCACAGGATGAGGGACCTGATGCCAGGCGGGTGGCCCATTCAAGCCCCTCTTTTGGGCTTGAGTAGGGCAGTTTTCGCCGGGTGCTCTAGCAGATGTGAAGATGCGCAATGCTTAAGCGGGTGTGAGCCGCTTCAGCTTCATCAAATCGGCGCGAACGTGGGCAAGCTCGAACTGCGCCTGCTGCACCAGCCAGCTCTCCGCGCTGCCGCCAAACACCTTCGACAGCCTGACGGCCATCTCGGGCGAAATGCCACGCTTCTCATTCACCAGCTCGGAAAGCGTAGTGCGCGTCACTCCCAGCGCCGCGGCCGCAGCCGTGATGCTCAACCCCAAAGGCTCAATACACTGGCGCAACACAAAACCTCCAGGGTGCGGGGGATTTTTCATCGGCATGGTCTACTCCTTCAGTGGTAGTCCACGTAATCGACGTCGAAGGCGTCGGGTTCAACAAAACGAAAAACTATCCGCCAGTTCGCGCGAACCGTGACCGCCCAAAACTCCGCGCGGGTCGTCGTCCTCATAGAGCCGCTTCAACCCCTTGTGGCGTATCGACCCGATCATTCCGCACTGTAATGCGTCACGTAACGGATGTCAACTGTCATAGAACAAGCATGGTGCCTGCCGTAGTTAGCGGAGTGCGGCTTGCGCCCAGGTACCAACCAATCCACTCTCAAGCCCCCGGCCTTTCCCTTATCGCCCCCATAGAGACTTTCAATCGGACTCCGCCACAACTCCTCCGTCGGACGGGGAATCCTATAAAATGAACAAAGAAGTATAGATACAGCATTGCTATTCAGGAATAAGCTGCCAGTGTTTCTATTCCCCTTTCAAGGAGGAGCCACGAATGACCACCGCCCGCAATGATCTCCAGGACCTCTACAGCCTTGCCTTCGATCGGATTATGGACACGGAGAAAGCAGCGCTCTCCAGTGCCGTCAGCCTCCATTCCTGCCTTATCGATCTCTATGCCCAAGCTTTCTCCGATCTCTTCGATACCACGGCACAAGCCCTCGCATTCTGTATAGAGCTGCAGAGGACTTGGCTTGGCCAGATGCCGCCGCTGTCGCCCATAGCCGCAGGCAGCACCAACCATTTCATCAGCCAAACTCAGCCCGTCGCAGACCTACTGGCCCACGGCATGGACATCGCCCTCGGCGAGCGCTTCACCGCACAAGCCTCCGCCGAATCAATCGAAGCAGTCGCAAGCAACTCCGGCGTCCAGCTCCAGCCGGTTCCGCAGCGCAAGACACAGCTTGCGATGGCGGCACACGCCGGCGGCTAGACTATTCCCGCAAACATTGGCAATCCATTAATTTCCAACCTTCCAATCATTCCCCATCCCCCAATAGTTCCGCCAAGCCACCAGAGTTTTTGCATAGAATAATCCCGTGACCTCCGACTACCTCATCCGTCTTCCCAAGGCCGAACTCCACCTTCACCTCGAAGGCTCGGTCGATCCGCTGACCCTCAGCCAGCTCAGCGAGAAGCATCACACGCCGTTTCCGTGGGCCAGCAATCGATACAAGCCTCTGCCCAACTCGCACCGCCCGCTCACCGAAGCCGAGGCCGCCGCGCTCTACGACTACACGGATTTCACTGGCTTCCTCATGGCCTTCAAAGCGGTCACCGAGCGCCTCCGCGATCCCGAGGACTTCGAGCTCATCACCTACCGGATGGTCGAAAAGCTCGCCGCGCAAGGATGCCTGCACGCCGAGGTCTTCGTCAGCGTCGGCGTCATCTTCTGGCGCGGCCAGGAGTTCGATCCGTTCTTTGAAGGCATGGAGCGCGGACGCCGCCGCGCCGAAAAGGACTTCGGCACCACCCTCTACTGGATCTTCGACGCCGTCCGCCACTTCGGCACCGAGGAGGCGGAGAAGGTCCTCGCCAAGGCAACCCAGCTCCGGGCTAGTGAGCAGCAAGCCAGCCACGTCATCGGCATCGGCATCGGAGGCGACGAGCGCCAGGCCGCCCCCGAGCTCTTCGAGCAGATCTATGCCCAGGCCGCGCGCGCCGGTCTGCGCCTCAGCGTCCACGCCGGAGAAACCGTTGGCGCAGACTCGATCTACGGCGCGCTCGATGTTCTCAAGGCCGAGCGCCTCGGTCACGCTCTCCACGCCGGTGACGACCCCGCGCTGCTCTCGCGCCTCGTCCGCGAGCAGGTGCCGCTCGAGCTCTGCATCACCTCGAACCTGCGCACCAGTTGCTGCCCCACGCTCGCCGCCCACCCCTTGCGCCGCTACTTCGACGCCGGAGTCCTGGTCACCCTCAACACCGACGATCCCGCCATGTTCCAGACCACTCTGGTGCGCGAGTACCAGTTGGCGCAGGATGCCTTTGCCTTCACCGACGAAGAGCTGCGCCAGCTTGCCGCCAACTCCTTCCGCGCCTCATGGCTTCCCGAGGAGCGCAAGCGCGAGCTGTTGAAGTTGCTGTGACCGATTCAAACGCCCTCTACGAGGAGTGGTCGTGGATAATCAGCCAGCCCTCGCTGAATTTTCGCAGCACCACCGTAAACAGTCCCGGGCGCTGGCTTCGGTCCTTCATGGTGAGTTGCCAACTGCCGCGCACCAGTGCCCCCTCCGGGCCCAGCACCTCGACCCGAACGTTGCTGAACTCCAGCCGTCCCATCTCCTTGTCCTTGCCGAGATAAGCCGCGCGATAGCGCTGGTAGGCTGCCTCCCACCCCGACGACTCCCGGCTTCCGGCAAAGAACGTCAACTCCGGGGAGTGCCAGTACCCCTGCATATATCCCTTCAGGTCGCCGTGATTCCAGGCTGCCACCTGTTCGTCCAGTTCGGCGCGTATCGCCGCTTCTGAACCTGCCGCCTCATCGTCTTTGACTTCAGCTCCCGCCCGTGCTGGTGCGGCCAGCATGGCGCCCAACAGCAGCACCGACACCCCTGTCATTACACTTACTTTCCTCATTCCGTCCTCCGCGCCCGCCGGAGTCTCCGCGGGCTCTCCGGTCCGGCCCTGAGCCTCGGGCCAAACTTGCTTGTGAGTAGATCACAGCGTAGGCTCCTTTCATGCTTTCATCTCAGGCGATGCTCCTATTTTTTGTACGTCTGGTGCTCATGAATATTCAGCAATTTCAATTCGCGATTGATGAGCGTGTGGGGCGCTATAACCTCCTCGCCCATCCCTTTTACCAAGCCTGGAATGCGGGCAAGCTCTCGCGTGTGCAACTGCGCGCATACGCCAGCGAATATTTTCATCACGTCGCCGCCTACCCAACCTTTCTCAGCGCCCTGCACTGCCGTCTCGGGGACGGTGCTCTGCGCCGGGCCGTTCTGCGCAACTTGGCCGAAGAAGAGGTGGAGGGCCGCGCTCATAGCGACATGTGGCTGGACTTCGCCCAAGGTGTTGGACTTTCCCGCGAACGGGTGCAGCGCAGCCAGCCCAGTAAGCCGATCTACCGTCTCATCCAGCGCTTTCACCTCAGCGCCTGCCAGGATTCGCCGGTCGAGGTCCTGGCCGCCCTCTATGCCTATGAGTCCCAGGTGCCGCGCCTCAGCGGGGAGCGCGCGTGCGCGCTGCTCCGTCACTACGGTGCCGATGCCCACACCTGCGGATACTTCGCCCTCCACACCTATTCCGACGTCCGCCATTCGCAGGTCTGGCTCGACCAACTGTTTCGCCTCGTCTCGGGCGACGGCAGTCTGCTCGAGCCTGCCTTGAACTCCGCCACGCGCGCGGCTCACTGGCTCTGGCAGGCGCTCGACGGCAGTGCGGCGCATGGCTTGTGTGAGGAAGCCCTTTCTTGGGCATGACCGTGTCGGTGGCCCACATCCGCCAGCAGTTGGCGAATGTGGGGACGCAGCGTCCGGCGTATCCGGCAACTGCGGCGGAAAGGTCGCCACGGACCTCGGAGTGTCATCTTTGGAGCGTCTTCCAACTTGTGGCAATAGTTTTACTTGCTGTTCAGCCCGCACTCCGATAGAGTTTCGGCCATATGGTCAAACAGGTTCCGATCGGTGCCAAAGGAGCGGCAGAGGAGCGTGTGCAGTATGAGCACACCCTGACTGCGCATCATCATTCACTTCCGTCCGTCTACTCCACGCCGGACATGATCCGCCTCATGGAGACGGCCGGCTTTCATGCTTTGCAGCCCTTCTGCGACCCCGGCGAGATCTCGGTCGGCACCGCTGTCAGTGTCGAGCATCGGGTTCCGGTTGGAATCAACGCCGTGGTGCGCGCCACCGCCGAGGTCGAGGCCATCGATGGCCGCTTCTACCGGCTTCATGTCGCCGCCTATGAGGGAAAGCGCGAAATCGGCGCGGGAACCATTACGCGCACCATCGTCCGGGTGGACGATTTCCTGAAAAAGCACGACATCCCGAAGCCCTGAACCTTCGCATCCACGCTTTTGCATACAGAGTTCCTGAATCCGTGGCTGCGGGCGCTTCATCTAAACAAATACCTCAAGTGTTCGCGCTGTAAAATACAATTCCCCGGACCCGCCTCCGGGGAATTGTATTTCCAGTCGCTATTCCCGGCTGAATTGCCTGGTTTCAGCCCAGCAGCATGGCTCGCAGCTGTGCCACCGTGATCTCGGACTCGCCGGTCTGCATCACCGGATCCACGGCGGAGTGGAAGACGAAGCTCTGCATCCCCACTTTTTTTGCCGCCTCCGTGTTCACCTTCTTGTCGTCCAAAAAGAGCGCCTCCTGCGGCTGGCAGCCCAGTCTCTGGCAGCACTCCAGGTAAATCTCGGCCTCCGGCTTTACCGTGCCAGTCTCGCAGGAATAAATCTGCACCTCGAACTCATCCAGCCACGGCAGTTTCTGCCGCATTGCCGCCAGCATCCGCCGCTCCATGTTGCTCAGAATCGCCGTCTTGTATCCGGCCCGCCGCAGATCGCGCGCCAGGCTGAGCATCTCCAGGTTCTCGTTGGTCCACTGCGTGTTGTCGTGCTCGATCAGCTCCAGCGCCTCGGCCTCGCTGATCGCCAGCCCGCAAGCCCGGCCCACCTTGCGCCAGTAGGCGACGTTGTCCAGCGTCCCCCGGTCCAGCTCCTCGCGGTTCTTTCCCCAGTAAATCGGCTGAAACTCCTCGATCGGCTTGGCAAAGCGCGCGCTCAGCGTCTGCCACTGCTCCCGCGTCGGCGGCAGCGAAAGGACTTTCCCGTAATCGAAGGCAACGGCTTTCAATGTAGGCATACCAAAATCCTACACGCTTCACGCCTTCATTGGGAGTCACGAGCCCCCATCCCCTCCTCAAACAGAACGCATCGAAGCAACGGGAGTCCATGATGTCTTCCACCCGAACGCTCCGTGGTCTGGACTGGGTAAATTTTTTTCTCGCCGACGTCCAGACGGGAGTCGGACCATTCCTTGCAATCTACCTCGTGGGATACGGATGGAACGAACAACGAGTGGGATTCGCTCTCACCGTTGGCGGAATTGCCGGAATCCTTACCCAGACCCCGGCGGGCGCGCTGGTTGACCGCCTCCGATCCAAACGTGCGCTGATTGCCGCCGGGCTTGTCGCCCTGGCGGTAGGTGCGTTGCTGATCGCGCTCATGCCAACCTTCTGGTCCGTGATGTCGGCCCAGGTCTTGATTGGGGGCACATCTAGCATTTTCGGCCCGGCCATCTGTGCTATTTCGCTCGGGATCGTTGGACACAAGCTCTTTGATCTCCGCCAGGGCCGCAACCAGGCTTTCAACTCGGCCGGCAACGTGGTGGCTGCCGTGTCGATGGGCCTGCTTGGTCACTTCCTTTCCAATCGCAGCATCTTTTTCTTCGTGGTGGTCTGTACGCTTCCGACCATCCTCGCCCTTTGTATCATCTGCCCCGATGAGATCGATTACGAACTGGCGCGCGGCGAGTGCAAATGCGACGAAGACGCCAAACCCGTCAAGCCGTATGCACTGCTCAGGGATCGGCCGCTGCTCATATTTCTCGTCTGCGCGGTAATGTTTCACTTTGCTAACGCCGCAATGTTGCCGCTCCTGGGCGAAATGCTGGCCAAGGGACAGGGCCGAAACTCGATGATGTTCATGTCGGCGTGCGTGGTGACCACCCAGTTCGTCATCACGTTACTCGCTTCCTGGTCGGGGCGGAAAGCAGGATCATGGGGCAGAAAGCCGCTGCTGCTCGTCGCATTCGGAGTCCTGCCGATTCGCGCCGTTCTCTACACCCTCACTGTCAACACGGACGCGCTGGTCGCAATCCAAATTCTGGATGGCGTGGGGGCGGGAATATTCGGAGTTGTCTCGGTTCTCGTCATCGCGGACCTCACCCAGGGCACCGGCCGTTTTAACCTCACTCTCGGAGCCATCAGTACGGCGGTTGGCATCGGTGCTTCGCTCAGTCAGACCATCGCCGGGTCCATCGTCCACCATTTCGGCTTCAACGCAGGCTTTCTCTTCCTTGCCGCGGTCGCCGCGGGCGCATTCGCAATCCTCTACTTCTTCATGCCAGAGACACGCGATCCACAATTCCTGCCCGCAACTCTATGAGCGTAAGTTTGCGTCGTTCTGGTTTCCGCGATACAGGAGGAACGCCGCGAAGCAGTGCCACAAAAACGTTGGAGCTGGCATGATCTTTGCACTAAGATTCGGGTCAGAGGAGTGGGACGATGGAAAGCAAAATTGCCAGCGCGATCGGGTTGAAAACCCATCCGGTTGCAATCGTATGGGCTGACGACGTACCCGACGATGCATCCGAGGGAGCACTCCAATTTAAGCCCGGACGTTGGGGCTGCGTCGTCAGCCTGATCGCGGCGGCCGCCGCCAAAGGACGAACGGGCGTGATCGACCGGCAGACCTTCGGCTGTTGGGGCGGTGGGGTCGGTCTCGGATTCGGTAACCAGTATGAGGCTTTTCCGGGCGGTCTGGAAGGCTTCTACCGCTTCCTCTCCGACGGAAATGAGAAGACGGAAGCAGGCCGTCAAATCGGTCAGGGAATGATGCAGGCGGGAGGCGCGCAGATTGCCGGCGACTTCCTTCTCGGCGAGCGCTACGTGAAGGATCCCGAGTGCACCCGAGCATTTGTTCAGACGTTGCCGATGCGCGACATTCCAGCCAAGTACGTGGTTGTGAAACCTCTGATGCACTCCGATCCCGAGCGGGACCAGATCAAGAGCGTGACCTTTTTCGTTGAGCCTGACGCCCTTTCAGCGCTGATCATTTTGGCCAACTACGCGCATCCGGAACGAGAGAACGTCGCCATCCCATGGGCGGCAGCCTGCCAGGTCATGGGCATCCTCACCTACCGCGAACTGGATCAAGAACATCCCCGCGCATTAGTAGGGCTGACCGATATTTCAGCACGCAAACATACGCGCGCCTCTCTTGGCAAAAATGTCTTGTCGTTCACCGCCCCCTGGCCCGTCTTCCTGGAGATGGAAAAACACGCCGAAGGCAGTTTCCTCGAACGTGAAACCTGGCACGCCCTGAACCCTGCACCGGATTCGCAGAAGGCATAACTCTCGGGTGGCCCATTCAAGCCCGCCGTTGGGCTTGAGTGGGGTAGTTTTCGCTGGGTGGCCCAGGTCTGCGCCCCGCTTTTGGGCGCAAACCTGAGGAAGCAGCCAGCTCCACCCCGCGGCTTTTGTCTTTGCTCTTGAAGTCGAAATGTGGAGGCTACCCGCCGATGCATTCAGTCGGCGCCTTGAACAGCCCCGCTCAAGCAGCTAAAAGGTGGAGGATGTGGGCCACCCTCCAGCGAAGCCTTTTCAAGCAAGATCAAAGAGCAGTACCTCGGCGTCTTCCGTGGCATCGAGCGTCAGCGCGGATTCATCGCTGATACCGACTCCGTCGCCTTGGTGGAGAGGGGTGCCGTTGAGCGCCGCCGAACCCTTGGCCATCTGAAGCCAGCCGTATCGGCCCGTGGGAAGGTCGATGGGGAGGCTCTCGCCGGATGCTAGCTTGGTCACAAGTAGTTTGGCGTCGGCGTGAATCTTCACCGAGCCTTGCTCTCCGGTGGGCGATGCGATCAGCCGCCAATGCTTGCGCTTCTCTTCCTCGGGAAACGGCTTCTGCTCGTAACTCGGTTCGACATCCTGCTTATCTTTGTCGGGAAGGATCCATATCTGCAACAGGTGCACGGGCTCGCTGGGCGAGGGATTGAACTCGCCGTGCACGATTCCCGATCCAGCGCTCATGCGCTGTCCGTCGCCAGGGCGGATCACCGCGCCGGTTCCGAGGCTGTCGCGATGCTCCAGCGCGCCGCTCAGGACGTAGGTGATGATCTCCATGTTCTCGTGGGGATGCATGCCGAAGCCACGCCCTTGGGCGATCACATCTTCGTTGATGACCCGCAGGGCCCGGAAATGTACGTGCTTGGGGTCGCGGTAATCGGCGAAGGAAAAGGTGTGATAGGTGTTGAGCCATCCATGATTGAAGTGTCCGCGCTGGCTGGCGGGTCGAAGCGTGATCATTTTGGTTACCTCCCGGCCGCGTCTCCCGCGGCCACTGAGATAATAGATGTTGTAACAGGTAATAACGATTCAGACAACCCCCGCGCAACCGGCGTTGCCTGCGGCGCGTCTCATAGGCGCAGGAGGGCTTGACCCTAATGGCACCGAACATAGGCAGCAACCCCGGCAGCGCCGGCCACAGAGCGCGAAAGACTACGGATGCAAAGAAGACGGCCGCGAAGCAGAAGCCCAGCGCACAGGGCAAGTACAGTCCCGTGGCGAGCACGTTTGTGGCAGCAGAGATGAAGGAGATGAAGCAAGGCAAGCTCAAAAGCGGTGGCAGCGGCAAGACGGTTCACAACCCGAAGCAGGCGATTGCGATCGGCCTTTCCGAGGCGCGCCGGTCAGGCGTGAAAGTTCCGCAGAAGTCGCCGCGCAAGGCGGCATAAGTTCGAGCCGGCACTTTCGCGCTCGATGCTTTCCAGGCCTACGCTTTCGTGAAAACGCACACGCGCGGAGACCAGCGCGACGACGGCGGCGAGCGGGCTGAGATCCGAGCGTGCTACTTACGGTCTCCGGCAGGGCTGTTCTTGGCACGGCTCTTCTTCCCACCGCCGCTTGACTCGCCGCCCCCGGCATTGCTTGTACTGTGGCTGTTCGCACCGCCGCTCGGGGCGCGGCTGCTTGCGGTTTTTTCAGAGCTGCCGGCGGTGGACGAGGCGTTGGAGTTTGCGTCCGAGCTACCGCTGTCTTTGCTGGCCGAAGCGCTCTCCGAGCCGGCTTCCGACTTGTTTGAATCGGATGAAGATGAAGAAGATGAGCCGGGCGAGGCCTTGCGGGCGTAATCGGTCACGTACCAGCCCGAGCCTTTGAATTGCACGGCGGGGGCGGAGATCAACTGTTCTGCCGTTTCCTGGCCGCACTGCGGGCAGGTCTTCATGGGAGCGTCGGAAAACTTCACGATGCGCTCGAAACGATGAGCGCATCCACTGCATTGGTATTCGTATAGAGGCATGGTTCCTTCGGATTGACCGCGCCATGAAAGGCTGGCGCGCGCGACAATTCCTGTTGTGGATACTTTGATTCTAGGTTCCTCCGGGCGATGCGGTCAATTTTGCAGAGCGTCAGTTGTATGTCACTGGGCTCTGGTACACTTCGCCTTTGGTGTCGCGTTCGGTGCAATCGTCCGCATCCACGGGCAACGATATTGACCGGCGATAATGGGCGGCGCTGCCTGTGACCGTTCAGGAGGATCAGTCATGCCTGCAACTCAACCCTCGCTCTACCTGGTCGGCACCCCGATCGGCAACCTTGAGGACATTTCGCTGCGCGCGCTGCGCATTCTCAAGGAGGTCGGCATGATCGCCTGCGAGGACACGCGGCAGACGGCGAAATTGCTCAATCACTACGGCATTGAAACCCGCACCATCAGCTACCACCAGCACAACGAGCTGACGCGCTCGGCGGAGCTGATCATGCACCTGGAGCAGGGGCACTCGATTGCGTTGGTCACTGACGCGGGAATGCCCGGCGTCTCCGATCCAGGCTTCCGGCTGGTCTCCCTGGCGATCCGGCACAAGATTCCGGTGGTGCCGATTCCTGGCGCCTCGGCGTTTTTGAGTGCGCTGGTAGCCAGCGGCTTGCCCACCGACTGCTTTGTCTTCCACGGCTTTTTGCCCTCCAAGCTGGGGCAGCGTCGCAAACTGCTGGAGGAGATTCAACACTCGCCGTGGACGCAGATTTTCTACGAGGCGCCCCACCGTCTGCTAGGCACTCTGGAGGACGTTGTCGAGGTGCTCGGTTCCCATCGCCGGGTGGTGGTGGCGCGCGAGGTCACCAAGATTTACGAGGAGTTTGTGCGTGCTACCGCCGCCGAGGCGCTTGAAGATTTCAAGAAGCGTGACGAGGTGCGCGGCGAGATCACCCTGCTGGTGGGCCGGGCCGAGGAACAACATGGTCTGCCGGCCGTGACGCAGAAAAACGCCCGTACCCGCGTCCGCGAGCTGATGAAGGCTGAGGCGCTCGACGAAAAAGATGCGATGAAGCGGGTGGCCAAAGAGATGGGCGTCAGCAAGAGCGACGTGTACAGGACGCTGCAGAAGGATGGCAAGAAATAGCGCCGCCTCGGGCCCGATCGGCTAAAGGGCCTTTCTCACCGGCCGCTACGGTCAGCTACACGTCGAGGAGTTTCCGCGCACAAAATCATAGGAACCTGGCTGCTAAGCCGTTGTCCTGACTATTGTCAGTGTCCAGAATCTGCCTGATTTTTTTCAAGAGGAGATTGGGACCAATTGGCTTCTCGATGATGGTGCAGCCATTCAGCGGCTCTCCCCGGTTCGAGTCGTCCGCATAGCCGGAGACGAAAGCCAGCTTCAAAGTCGGCTTCAGTTGTGTAAGCCGGGAGGCCAACTCAAGACCTCCCATGTGTGGCATCACAAGGTCAGTCAGAACGAGGTCAATTTCCGGTAATTGTTTTTCGCAAATTGTTAGGGCGTCCACCCCATTCTTGGCTTCAATGATCCGGTATCCGTGCTCGGTCAAGATTTGCGTCGTGACCACGCGGAGATCTTTATCGTCTTCCACCAGCAGGATGGTTTCGCTGCCACGCCCCGACAGATGCGACGGCTCTGGTAATGCAGGCGATTGCGCTGCGACATCTGCACGCGGGAAGTAAATGGAGAACGTGGTTCCTTGGCCTGGTTGCGACACCACCCCGATGTACCCCTTACTCTGCTTTACGATTCCGTATACCATCGACAGCCCCAACCCAGTCCCCTTGCCTACTTCCTTGGTTGTAAAAAAAGGTTCAAAGATATGGGACTTCGTCTCCGCCGTCATGCCGATCCCGGAGTCCGTAACCCGCAAGTAGGAATAATCCCCCCGGGGGATGTCTTCGATGCCGGAGATCGAGGTGCCTTGTGTGCTTCCGGTCTCAATCAAAAGCTCACCGCCCTCCGGCATGGCATCGCGAGCGTTGACCGCCAGGTTCATCAGCACCTGCTCAATCTGCACTGGATCGGTTCGGACGGTGGCTGGGGCCGCATCGGATCGAACGGTGATGCGAACATCCTCGCCGATGACATGCGGTAGCAATTTTCCGAAATTCGCCACCGTGGCGTTCAGGTCGATCACGCACCACATTAGCGGCCGCTTGCGGCTGAAGGTCAGCAATTGTTTGACCAGGGCGGCGGCGCGTTCACAAGACTGGAGTACAGAATTGGCGTACTCGCTTCCTCGTTCGTCCTCGGGATGCCGAACTTTCAGAAGCTCGGCATAACTTACGATCACGCCTAAAACATTATTGAAGTCATGCGCGATGCCACCGGCGAAGCGGCCCACAACCTCCAACTTCTGCGACTGTTGCAATTGTTCCTGTATTCGCTGCCGCTCGGTGACATCCATCAGCATGAGGACACAGCCGGAGTAGGATTCCTCCTGGTCGAACATCGGAGCCCCCGACACGATGGTCCTAATCTCAGTCCCGTCCAGTCCGCAAAACCGGAAATCACGCTGCTCCGTGGCTCCACAGCGCCAACGATGCAGTTGCTCCACATAAGCACTCTTGTCCGCTTCATCCAGGAAGTCGGAAAGCGCCATCCCGATTAGCTCCTCCGTGCTCCGATGCAGTAAAGCTGCCACCCGTGGATTCACAAACCCAATGCGGTCCTCCCTGTCCAGCCGGCAAACGCCTTCGTGCGCCGCCTGCACCACACCGCGATACTCTGCCTCGCTGGCTGCCAGCGACTCCTGCGCCTGCCGCATCTGCTTTACCAGTTTCTTCATCGACAGATAGAGCAACAGGGCGGTGAGGGCTATGAAACCCAGCCCCTTTGTTGTGTTCAGGAAAAGCCTTAGCCCCGGGTCTTCAATGGCGTTAACGATCCGGTCGGTAGCCCAGATCCATAGGCCCGAGGACGCTGCGTATAGCAGCGCGATCGTTCCGGGCCCTAACCCAAAGCGGCGAGCGGAGGCGGAAGTATGGTCACGGCCAGTCAAAGCCGTTAGAGAATACTCGAATAAAAGCGCGAATGTCATCTCGGAGCGCCCCTACGGTAAGAATCTGACTCCCGGCCGGAATAGGATTATTCCACGACAGCGCGCAATATTCGCTGGGTGGCTCAAGTATGCGGGGCGGCGGCGATCTGCTCGGTGTCTCTCGGCGAGGCACGGACTGGAGTATTTGAAACGCAGCCCGTCCAATCGGGCGGGCTGCGGGAAAAACGAATCAAGCTTGTCGGCACCAAGGTCATTTGGGGCTTACCGTGCCGCTCCCTGCCGTACCCGCAGCACCCGGACTCGTCTGATCGGCCGATGGAGTGCTCGGCTCGCTTGAGGTGCCAGAGCTGGGCGAGGTCGTGGATGGCGAACTCATGTTGCCGGCTCCCGAAGGATTCGCCTGGTCTGGCGTCGTTTCCGGCATCATACCCGGCTGGCTAGCCGTGCCAGAGCTGGGCGAACTCGTCGTCGATGGCGAACCCATGCTGGACGGCGTTGTCTCTGTTCCTGTAGCTCCGGAAGGGTTGGTCTGAGCTGCAGGGGCGCCAGAGCTGGGCGCGCCCGCAGCGGCTCCCTGCCCTGCTCCTGCCTGTCCCGTCTGTCCCAAAGCAACGGATGTGCATAGCGCCAGGGTTGCTGTTAGAAGTAACTTTTTCATCTTCGCGAATCTCCTTCTCGAATTCTGTCTCGTTCACGGTGGCCTCAAGGGCCAGCCGCACGAAGGACACGAAGGCTGTTGCACGATTCGGTCCATACTTGAGAGCGGCCTCAAAAGGAACGCGCGCGATCAGCGGATAGGAAGCGGCAGATTAAGGCCGCATTCAGCTACCCAACAGATTCCAAGTCTGGACGGGATCACTCCTCGATCGCGCGCAATAGCTCCTGGGTGTACTCATGCCGGGGCGCAGTGGTGATCTGCTCGGTGTCGCCGATCTCGACGATCTTGCCGCGGCGCATGACGGCGATGCGGGTGGAGAGATAGCGCACGACCGGCATGGAGTGCGAGATGAACAGGTACGTCAGGCCGTACGCTTTCTGCAAACTTTTGAGTAGGTTAACGATCTGGGCGGCGACGCTGACATCCAGGGCGCTGACCGCCTCGTCGGCGACGATGAAGCGGGGGCGCAGGGCGAGCGCGCGGGCGATGCCGATACGCTGGCGCTGGCCGCCGCTGAACTCGTGGGGATGGCGGCCCAGGGCGCTGACGTCGAGGCCGACGGCGCACATCAACTCGGCGGCGTGCTGGCGCAGGATGGGCTTGCCGAGGTTTTCATGGATGGCCAGCGGCTCGGTGACGATCTCCTCGACGGTGAAGCGCGGGTCGAGCGAGCCGAACGGGTCCTGGAAGATGATCTGCATCTCGCGCCGGGTCTCGCGCAGCGCGCGCGCGCCGAGCGAAGTGATCTCGATGCCGTCGAAGCGCACCACTCCGCTGGTGGGCTCGATGAGACGCAACAACATGCGTCCGAGGGTGCTTTTGCCGCAGCCCGACTCGCCGACCAGGCCCAGGGTTTCGCCTGCTTCGATGGCGAGCGAGACGTCATCGACGGCGCAGAGGGCGTTTCCGGGGGCGCGCCCGAAGGCGTCGCGCGCGTCATAGATCTTGGTCAGATGTTCGGCTTCCAGCAGCGCCATATGGAGCAGCCTACCACGCCGGGCGGGGCTGGATGACGCCGGATGACGGCGGAAATCGAGCCTGCGGCGCGAGCGGGCAAGATCCCATCGGAGCAGCAGCCGCTCGCGTGGTAAAATTTTCCACAGCGCATCCAGACGAATCCAGCGAGAGAACTATTTGATCGAGCTAGCGCCATCGATTTTGTCGGCTGATTTTGCCCGCCTTGCCGAGCAGTTGCTGCCCGTGCTGGATGCGGGAGCAACCATCCTGCACGTGGACGTAATGGATGGCCACTTCGTGCCCAACATTACCATCGGGCCGCCGGTGGTGGCCGCGCTGCGCAAGCATATGCCGGCCGATGTGCCGCTCGACGTTCACCTGATGATCGAGAACGCCGACAACTATATTCCGGCCTTTGTGGACGCCGGCGCCAACTGGATCAGTGTGCATCAAGAAGCCTGCGTGCATCTGGACCGCGTGGTGGAGCACATTCGCTCGCGGGGTGCGCTGGCCGGAGTGGTCATCAATCCGGCGACGCCGGTGGCGACGCTAACCGACATTCTCGACGTTGTGGATTACGTGCTGGTCATGTCGGTGAATCCCGGCTTTGGCGGACAGAAGTTTATTCCCCGCACCCTGGGCAAGATTCGCCAGCTTGCGGAATTGCGTGTGCAGCGCCATCTGGGCTTTCGAATTGAGGTCGATGGCGGCATCGCGCTTGATACCATAGGCGCGGTGGTCGAAGCTGGGGCCGAGATTTTGGTTGCAGGCAATGCCGTCTTTGGCCGTGGCGATTCCGGCCACGATGCTCAACAACTTTTGCAGGCTGCCCGTTCGGCGACTCTGCGGAAGGCTTAACCGTCACATTCCAGTTTTACCGAGGTGTCTCCGGCATGTTCCGTCGCGTTTCCATCGCTCTGCTGCTGGCCGCAAGCCTGCTGACCGGTGTGGCCTGCAGCAACAAGAAGGCCGCCAATCCGCTGGCTCAAATCAACTCCAAGCAGCCGGACAAGGTGCTCTTCGACCGTGCCATGCAGGCGATGAAGGAGCGCAAGTATGACGTGGCGCGCATCTCCCTGCAGACGCTGATCAACACCTATCCGGACTCGGAATACGTGGCGCGCGCCAAACTGGCGGTGGGCGAATCCTGGTATCAGGAAGGCAGCACGGCGGCGCTGGCCCAGGCCGAGACTGAGTTCCGCGATTTCATCACCTTCTTTCCCAACATGGCGGAGGCGTCGGAAGCGCAGCTAAAGATCGCCGACATTCACTATCGCCAGATGGAGAAGCCGGACCGCGATTACGTGCACGCCCGCCGGGCCGAGGAGGAGTACCGCCAGTTGCTGCTGCAATATCCGGACAGCAAACTGGCCGACACCGCCCGCCTGCGTCTGCTGGAGGTGCAAGAGGTGCTGGCCGAGCGTGAGTTCCGCATCGCGCACTTCTATTTCCAGCGCCAGTCCTTGCTGGCAGCCATTGCGCGAGCCCGAACCCTGACCGACACCTATCCGCTTTATAGCCGCTCCGATGAAGCCCTGTATCTGCTGGGCCAGACCTATGAGTTGCAAGCCGACCGCACCCGTGCCGCCAACCTTTCCGACGCGCTGAAGCAGCGGCTGACCAAGGAATACCTGGACAATGCGGCCCAGGTTTACAGCAAGATCGTGACTCGCTATCCCGCCATGCCGCGCTATCAGGATGCCTGCCAGCGCCTTGCGGCGATCGAGCGTCCCGTGCCTGTGCCCACGCCCGAAGCGATTGCTCTGAACAAGAAGGAGCTGGCGTCTCGCGTCGCGACCACTCGTTACGAGCGCTTCGTCACTAACATGGGCAAGCGTCCCGACCTGAGCGCCGCAGCCAAGATCGGCGAGCCCACCCTGGTCGATCCCAAAGAGACCGATGCGCCCAGCCTGGTACGCCAGATCAACTCGATTGTGAAATCCGAGACCGAGGCCAAGTCCGGGAGCGGCAGCGTTTCGGTGGAGGCCGTGAAAAACGGCGATAAGATCGCGGAGAATCAGCCCGCGCCGCGTTCGGCCACAGCGCCGGTGAATCCCAGTGATGTTCCCACCGCAGCGCCTTCCCAGCTCAATGAGAGCGCATCGAGCGCTTCGGGCGAAGCCGCGGCGACCCCTCCGGCTTCCAATGCATCGTCGTCCACGGACCCGGCCAAAACGGATCCGCCCAAAGACGATGCCAAGAACGCATCGTCGAGCCGCAAGGTGAAAAAGAAGCACCATTTCCATATTCCTATTCCGCTCTAATTCCATGCGGAAGGCGAAATTGAGCCCGCTCGAAGTTACCTTCGGGCGGGCTTTTGTTCCCTTCAGGATGAGGAAAAGGCCCCATTTCCATTGACCTTGTCAAGGGGAACGCGTTAACGTGGCACCTAGTTCACCCTACATTTCTCTGTACTAGGAATCCGTTACGTGTCCATGAATATCCTGCTCGCCGATGACAGCGTACCCGCCCAGAACATGGGGAAGAAAATCCTCGTGGATGCCGGCTACGCCGTAGTGACGGTCAACAACGGCCTCGAGGCGCTGCGAAAAATCGCCGAGGCAGTGCCTGATATCGCCATCCTGGACATTTTTATGCCCGGCTACACCGGGCTGGAAATCTGCAAGCGTCTGCGCTCCAGTGCCGCCACGGCCTCCATTCCGGTCATCCTGACGGTGGGTAAGCTGGAGCCGTACCGTCCCGAAGACGGCGAAGAAGTCCAGTCAAACGCGGTGATAGTGAAGCCATTTGCCGCCACCGAACTGATCTCCGCGGTTCGCAGCCTGATCGGAGGGCCGCTTGCCGAAGCCGTAGCCCCACCGCCGCATGCGATGGCCGGTGATCCCTTGCAGGAGGGCCCGTTGGCCTCCCGGGCCGGCGCTCCGACTGCAACTGCTGGAACGTTCCTGGACGAGCCGGACGAGCCGCTATTCGCCAACGCTGTGGCCGAGGCAGGCGTGGATACACTGCCCTCCGCGGCAAGCGCTTACGGCAGCGAACACCCTCTCTTCGGCGCTGATTCGAGTGGTCCGAGCCTGGCATTCGATCCCGATGCCAGACCCACGCCGTTCAGTGCCTCTGCCATCGAAGCGTCGGCATCGCACTCTCTGGCAGACAGTGGCGCGTCTGCGTTTACCGAATTTGATCTGGCGCCGGAGCCAAGACATGCCGCGTCCGAGCCGGGAATGGTCGCCATCGATGAGCCCCTGCTCACGGCTCCGTCTCCATACGAATTTACCCAAGAATTTACGCAACAAGCTGCGCAGGAAGGGCTGGTCGCCGCCGCCGAGCCCACAGTCACCATGCCGGAGTCTCCGGCCGCGCCCGAGGCGATTGCCTCGGCTTCGCTCGCATCGGCTGAGTTGGAATCCTCCGCTTTGGAGATTCCGGCCTTCGACCCTTTGCTGGAGCTGTCGGAACCACCTGCCGTACTGGAGTCGAGCATTCTTGAAGTTGGCGAAGCACCGGAGCAGATCATTGCCGAATTCGCCCCGCTGGATGCTGATGCACCTGAGGTCTTTCCCACCTCCTCAGCGGCTTCCTCAGCAGCCCAGCCTCCCCCGGAGGAGCTTTCCCTAGAGGAGGAAGCTCGAAGGGCGGCCTTCGAGGCACTTTTCAATTCGCCCGAGGCGCTTCCTCTCGATACCATTCCTGCTCCGCCCACCGCGACCGCTCCTGTCGCGCTTCCGGAGGTCGCCGAATCGCCCAAGGACCATACTTACGAGATCGAGCCGGAGTATGAAATCCCGCAGCCCGAAATCAAAGCACTGGCCGATGACCGCCAGCAGCATCTCGCCGCTCCGGGACTTGATCCTAATTTGGTTCCTAATTCCTTCGAGGAAGTGCAGCCGGCGAGCCAGCCGCTGAGCGCAATCCACACGACTCCCGACCTGTTGGACGCCCCCCCGCTCCCCGACCTGCTCGACGATGCATTGGTGCCCACCGAGCGGCCTGGAACCGGGAGCCAGTGGAAGCCGGAGGAGGCGTCGGCCTCGATCGCGACGGATTCGCCGCGGTTTGACGAAACCGTTGGTCTCGCACCCGCGTTATCGCCCGAGGCGGCGTCGGTCCCTGAGGCCGTCCTCGCCGAAGCTCATCCGGAGACGCCAGGAGCTTACGAGCCGACGCCTCCAGCCGAAATCATACCCGCAGCGCCAGGGGTCGCGGCGGATGCGCCGCGAACTGGTCCTGAAGTCGTGCCGTCCCTCGCTGTGCCGCCCGAAGCCAAGCAGATCGAAACCCGGCAGTCCGCGCCAGGGCCCGGGCACTCCGAAGCGGAAATGCCTCTGGTCGCTGCTGCGCCAGCGTACCTCGAAGCCCCGCCGGTGCGCGTTGAGGCTGTGCCGGTGCCGGTGTCCGCCCCCGCCGAGGCGGAGCCACCGGAGCCGAATCAGCTCCAGCCCGAGCCGCCGATGGGAGAGATTTTCTCCCCGCCCGGAGTTTTATCCCGATTGAACGAGGCCGAACGCATTCATCGTGCGATCGAGACGGTCTTTGACCGGTTCAAACCTTTACTGGTCGCGGCGATTGTGCGCGAACTGGCCCGCCACGACTGATCGAGCGGGACTCATTGCAAGAAAGTAGGGCACGGATGATTCCGTGCCCTTTGCTTTGTTCGACTGCGCGTGAATGGAGTGAGCTCAGGCAGGCTCGATTCTCATGCTCAGGTTTACGAACCGGGCCGAGTGGGTCAGCGCGCCGACGGAAATATAGTCCACTCCTGCTTCGGCATACTCGCGCACATTCTCGATCGTGATTCCGCCCGAAGATTCGATCTTCATGTCGCGCGCCTCCAGACGAATATGGGCCACGGCCGCCTGGGTCTGGGCCACGGTCAGGTTATCCAGCAAGATCGACTCCGCGCCGTACTTCAGTGCGGCTTCCAGCTCCTTCATGTCGCGCACCTCCACCTCGACCGGCTGCTCGCCCTTTCGATTGGCCAGCGCGCGCTCCACTGCAATGCGCACGCTACCGGCAAGATCGATGTGGTTGTTCTTGACCAGGATTCCATCGGAGAGATCGAGACGATGGTTGAAGCCGCCGCCACAGCGGACCGCGTACTTCTCCAGCAGACGTAGGCCGGGCACCGTCTTGCGGGTATCTAGAATTTTCGCCTCGGTACCTTCGACGGCGTCCACGTACTTGCGGGTCATGGTGGCGATCCCGCTCAAATGCTGCATCAGATTCAGGATCAGCCGCTCGCAACTAAGCAGCACGCGCCCGTTGTGGCGAATCGAGGCCAGGGACTCTCCCTTGCGCACACGCACACCATCGAACATTTCCTGAGGAATACTGACCTCAGGATAGGCGCGCGACTCGCCCTCAAGTTCGGCAAAGACTTCAAAAATCCGCTGAATGGATGCGATGCCGGCCAGCACGCAATCCTCTTTGGCCAGGATGGTTGCCACCGCTTTCTGCTGCGGATCGACCGTCGCCAGGGTGGTCGCGTCGCGGGTGGCTTGGTCTTCGAGCAATGCATTCGATAGGATGGCGGTGATCCGTCTGCTATTCCAGTTCATGTGCGTTCCTTTCCACTTACTTTGCCCCGCCCAATTCGCCGAGCCGGGACTTGGATTTTTCAATCAGCGATTCCATTTCGACGCGACGCGTCTTCAACCCTTCCACGACCTTTGCCGGAGCCTTGGCCAGAAACGCCTCATTCCCGAGCTGGTTGCCATTGCGCTGATATTCGGCTTCCAGCTTTTCCAGTTCCTTGGTCACGCGCGCCGTCTCGGCGGCAACGTCGATCTTCTGCTCGTAGACCAGACGCACTTCAAAGCGTGCCGTGGCGCGCGAGTTGGTGGCCTTGGCCAGGGATTCATCGACAAACGTCAATACAGAGACATTGGCCAGCCTCCCCAGTGCGGCGGCGTTGGCCTCGATGAGCGAGCGGACATCATCGTTGGTGAAGACCTCGACCGGCAGCGCCTCTTTTTGCGGCACCTTCAACTCGGCGCGAACGTTGCGCACCGAGACTATCAGATCCTGCAGAATCGCCATCTCACGCTCGGCGTCCGAGTTCAGTTGCGCCGCGTCGGTCACGGGATAGGCGGCCAGCGCAATCGACTTCAGCGGCGTCTTGCCGTCGTACACCGCGCTCCAAATCTCCTCGGTGATGAACGGCATGAACGGCGCCAGCAGCCGCAGTGCCCCTTCAAAGACCCGCACCAGGTTGGCAAACGCGGCGCGGGCGTCTTCCCGATCCGGCGACAGCAGCCGTGGCTTAATCAACTCGACGTACCAATCGCAATACTCATCCCAGAAGAAGTGATAGATAACGTGCGCCGCCTCGTGGAAGCGATACTCGCCCAGCGCGGCGGAAACTTCCCCGGTCACGCGATTGAAGCGCGACAGAATCCAGCGGTCTTCCAGCGTCGCGGCGGCAAAGCCCTTCAGTCCAACCGCGTCCTTCGGGTCGCGTTCGGCGGCGAATTCGCCCAGCGACCAGACGTCCTGCTCCGCCGCGCGATCCACGTTCATGAAGAGAAAGCGGGCGGCGTTCCAGATCTTGTTGGCGAAGGCGCGATAGCTGTCGGTGCGGCTCTCGCTGAAGGCGATGTCGGTTCCCGGCGCGGCCATCGCGGCCAGGGTAAAGCGCGCCGCGTCGGTGCCGAACTTCTCGATGACGCCGATAGGATCGACGACGTTGCCCTTGGTTTTCGACATCTTCTGTCGGTTGGCGTCGCGCACCAGGGCGTGGATGTAAACCTCGCGGAAGGGCACGATGTCGCGCTTGTCCGGCTTCTGCTCGTCCATAAAGTGGCAGCCCAGCATGATCATGCGGGCGACCCAGAAGAAGAGAATGTCAAAGCCGGTGACCAGCACCGAGGTCGGGTAGAAAGCGTCGCAGTCCGGCGTCTTCTCCGGCCAGCCGAGAGCGGAGAACGGCAGCAGGCCGGAGCTGAACCAGGTGTCCAGCACGTCGGTGTCCTGCTCAATGCTCGCAGAGCCGCAGTGCGCGCACTGGGTGGGATTGGTGCGTGCGACGGTAATCTCATGACAGTCTGCGCAGTGCCAGGCCGGGATGCGATGACCCCACCAGAGCTGGCGCGAGATGCACCAGTCGTGAATGTTTTCCATCCACTGCAGATAAATCGCCTTGTAGTTTTCCGGCGTGAAGCGGATGCGTCCGTCGTTGACCACATCGCGCGCCACCTGCGCCAGCGAAGCGCGGCCATCCTTGGTCTGCTTATTCACCGCCAGGAACCACTGGGTGGAGATGCGCGGCTCGACCACGGTCTTGCAGCGGTCGCACTTGCCGAGCGGCACCAGATAGTCCTTCACGCTGACCAGCGCGCCGGAGGCGTCCAGCGCCGCGACCACGGCCTCGCGCGCGGCGTAGCGCTCCAGTCCCTTGTAGGGGCCGGCGTTTTCATTCATGTGCGCGGTCTCGTCCATGATCACCAGTTCTTCGAGTCCATGGCGCTTGCCGGCTTCAAAGTCGTTGGGATCGTGGGCCGGCGTGACCTTGACGGCTCCGGTGCCGAATTCAGGCTGCGCCAGCTCGTCGAAGATAATGGGAATCTCGCGGCCCACCAGCGGCAGCTTTACCTTCCTGCCGTGCAGATGCGCATAGCGCTCATCGAGCGGATTGACCGCGACGGCGGTGTCGCCCAGCATGGTCTCGGGCCGCGTAGTGGCCACCACAATGGATTCGCCCGGCAGGCCGACCACGGGATAGCGAATCTCCCAGAGCTTGCCCTGCGTCTCGTCGTGCCCAACTTCCAGGTCGCTCAGCGCGGTCATGCAGCGCGGACACCAGTTGACGATATAGGTGCCGCGATAGACGAGTCCTTCTTCCCAGAAGCGCACAAAGGCTTCGCGCACCGCGCGCGAGAGCTGTTCATCCATGGTGAAGAACTCGCGCGACCAATCGACCGAGTCGCCCAGGCGCTTCATCTGTTCCAGGATGTAGCCGCCGTACTGCTCCTTCCACTGCCAGACGCGTTCCAGGAAGGCTTCGCGTCCGATCTCCTGCCGTTTTTTCCCCTCGCTCGCCAACTGCCGCTCCACCATCATCTGGGTAGCGATCCCGGCGTGATCGGTTCCGGGCAGCCACATCGAGCCCCGCCCCAACATGCGCTGCCAGCGGGCCAGAATATCCATTTCGGTGTGGTTGAGCATGTGTCCCATGTGCAGCCGTCCGGTGACATTGGGCGGCGGCAGCAGCAGGGAGTAGACGTTAGTCCCGTCCTTGGGCGTGGCGGTGTGAAAGAGATTCTCGCGGACCCAATACTCGGCCCAGCGTTTTTCAATCTCAGCGGGATCGTAAGCCTTCGGTAGCTCGTGCGGCATAAACCAAAAATTCCCTCAGCGTACAAACTTCAAGTTTATCAGAGCGGGTCCGGAGAGCTGCGCCAGAGAAGCCAGAGAGCCAACATGCCTCTAGAAACAACGCGGCAAAAAGAAAAGGCCGCAAACAAGACCGGGCCTGGAGCAGACGCGAGCAGGTGGCCCACATCCGCCATCTTTTGGCGAATGTGGGAAGGCTCACGGTCGCAAACCTTCGTGCGTCTTCCGGCCTAGAATCTCCCTATTCCCCGTTTGCCCGGTTCGGAATACACTGGTACGTCCGGTTTTGCGCCAATTTCTGTGAAGGGAAGACCGCAGGGAGCGGCGCGGGCCACAACGGTCGGTGCGGGGGTGCCTGCGCATGGCCGAAAATCCCACTCAAGGCGATCTTATGAATACGTTTGGCAGCCGTTCTACTCTTCGTGTTGGCAGCAAGCAGTTCGACTTCTTCCGCATTTCCTCACTGGATCAACATGGCTTCAAAACCGCGCGGCTGCCCTTTTCGCTGCGCATTCTTCTGGAGAATCTGCTGCGCCGTGAAGATGGCTCGACGGTGACCGCCGAGATGATTCGCGCCGTAGCTTCCTGGACTCCGCAGACCAAGAGCGAGCAAGAGATTTCCTTTATGCCGAGCCGGGTGCTGATGCAGGATTTCACCGGCGTTCCGGCCGTGGTGGACCTGGCGGCCATGCGCGACGCCATGACGCGGCTGGGCGGCGATGCGACCAAGATCAATCCGCTTGTGCCGGCCGAGCTAGTCATTGACCACTCGGTACAGGTGGATGAGTTCGGCACTCCGCAGGCGTTCGATCTAAACGCGGCACTGGAGTTCCAGCGCAACCAGGAGCGCTATGCGTTTTTGAAATGGGGACAGGGCGCCCTAAAGGATTTCGCCATCGTGCCGCCCGACACCGGCATCGTGCACCAGATCAACTGCGAGTATCTGGCGCGGCTGGTCTTCGTGCTGGAGCAGTCCGGCAAGAATCCGATCGCCTATCCGGACACGCTGGTGGGAACCGACTCGCACACCACAATGGTGAACGGGCTGGGCGTGCTGGGCTGGGGCGTCGGCGGCATCGAGGCCGAGGCGGCCATGCTGGGGCAGGCGGCTTCCATGCTGATTCCCCAAGTTGTTGGCGTGCGCTTTACCGGCAAGCTGCGTGAAGGTTCCACCGCAACCGACCTGGTGTTGACCGTGGTCGAGGCGCTGCGCAAGAAGGGCGTAGTGGGCAAGTTCGTCGAGTACTTTGGACCCAGCCTGGGAACCCTGACGGCCGCCGACCGCACCACGATTGCCAACATGGGCCCCGAGTACGGCGCCACCTGCGGCATCTTCCCGGTCGACGAGGAGACACTGCGCTACCTGAAGCTGACCGGACGCAGCGAGGAGCAGATTGCGCTGGTCGAGGCCTACTTCAAAGAGCAGGGCCTCTTCCACACCGCGAACTCACCCGAGGCCGAATACACCGACGTGCTGCACATCGACCTGTCCAAGATTGAGCCCTCGATTGCCGGACCCAAACGTCCGCAGGACCGGGTGGAGCTGTCGCAGGCGGCCGCCTCGTTTGAAGTCGCGCTGCCTACGCTGCTGAAGCCGGATACGAAGGTTGGAACAAGGGCGACCGGGCGCGCGGATCGCAACTCGAAGGACTATGCGACCGCCGTGCGTCACGGCAGCGTGGTGCTTGCGGCGATTACGAGCTGCACCAACACCTCGAATCCGTATGTCCTGGTAGGCGCTGGCCTGGTGGCAAAGAAGGCAGTGGAAAAGGGATTGAAGCGTCCGGCATGGGTGAAGACCTCGCTGGCGCCCGGCTCCAAGGTGGTGACCGAGTATTTGAATGCCGCCGGATTGCAGACTTATCTGGATCAGCTCGGCTTCAACCTGGTTGGCTATGGCTGCACCACCTGCATCGGCAACTCGGGACCGCTGCTCCCGGAGGTCAGCGACGTAGTGAACTCGAAGGATCTGGTCGTGGCCAGCGTCCTTTCCGGGAACCGCAACTTCGAAGGCCGCATCAGCCCCGAAATTCGCGCCAACTACCTGATGTCGCCGCCGCTGGTGGTGGCATTTGCCCTGGCGGGCGAGTTGATCGATATGCATAAGGATCCGATCGGCCAGGGAACCAACGGCCCGGTGTATCTGAAGGATCTTTGGCCGACCCAGAAGGAAGTCGATGAGGTAGTGGAGCGGGTGATCACCTCGGCGATGTTCCGCGAGTCCTATGCCACCGTGCTCGATGGCGACGCGCGTTGGCAAGGGCTGAAGGTTGCAGCCGGTGACACCTATGTGTGGGACGCGAAATCGACCTACATTCAGAATCCGCCTTACTTCGAGGGAATGACCGCTGCGCCTAAGCCGGTTGCCGCAATCAAGGGCGCGCGGGTGCTGGCGCACTTTGGCCACTCGATCACCACCGACCACATCTCTCCGGCGGGCAACATCAAGAAGGACAGCCCGGCCGGCAAGTACCTGATCGCCAACGGAGTGCAGCCGGTCGACTTCAACTCCTACGGCTCGCGGCGCGGCAACCACGAGGTGATGATGCGTGGTACCTTCGCCAACACCCGCATCCGCAACAAGATGGTTCCCCACATCGAAGGCGGATTCACCAAGCTCGTCCCCAGCGGCAAGGAACTGGCGATCTATGATGCGGCAGAGCAGTACCGCAGCGAAGGCGTGCCGGTGATCATCCTTGCTGGCAAGGAATACGGTTCGGGCTCCTCGCGTGACTGGGCGGCCAAGGGCCCGCTGCTATTGGGCGTGCGCGCGGTCATCGCCGAGAGCTTCGAGCGCATCCATCGCTCGAACCTGGTTGGAATGGGCATTCTGCCGCTGCAGTTCTCGGCGGATCAGACTGCCGAAAGCCTCGGCCTGAACGGCGAGGAGAGCTACGAGATCCTGGGACTCGACAAGGTGCTCGCCAGCTTTGCTCCGGGCAAAACGGTGGAGGTGAAAGCTACCGCCGCCGATGGCTCGGTGAAGACGTTCCAGGCCACCCTGCGGATCGATACGCCGCAGGAAGTGCACTACTACGAGCACGGCGGCATCTTGCAGTACGTAATCCGCCAGTTGCTGAAGTAAGCCGCTGAAGTAAGCTGCTGAAGTAGACGGCAGGCAGTCAGAAATGCGAAAGGCGCGGATTCGACTCCGCGCCTTTTTGCTGCAAAAAACTTTATCCTAAATTCCCACCGCGGTGTCGTCGTCGTCTTCGCCTCTGCGGCGCCTCTCCATTCCGCGATAGGCATCGTAGGGCTTGCTGGCGATGCGGCGTTTGCGCAGCTCATATCCGGCCCACAGGCCGAGGCCGATGGCAGTCACGACGCCGACCGCGGTGGTGATGGTGAGGGCCGGGTGCTCGGCGATGGGGCGCGCCATGCGGCCTCCGGTCAGCACCACGCGACCGGGGATGCCGAGCTCGCCGCGATAGTTGACCACCGCGTCATAGCCTCCGCGCTCGATGGCGCGATAGGCGTTGAGAAAGGTTTTCAGCGAGGGAGTGATGGCGTCCTCGCCGCCGTGAACCACGGCGTGATGAACCCCGCGTTCCTTCTGGCGCTCCAGCAACTCCTCCAGAGCCGCGCCCAGCGAGCTGCTGTGGCTGGCCAGCGAGCGGTAGGCGATGCGTCCGCTTTTATCGATGATGAACGATGCGTTGGGCAGCGCGCCGTAGCGGCGATGAATCTCGCCCCCGAGTTCGTCGACCAGGACAGGGAAGGCGATCTGTTCCTGCTCGCTCAGCAGCAGGGCGGCGCGGGCCTTGTCTTCCATCGAGTGATGTGCGGGCAGCTCGGCTCCGGGGTGGGCCTCGCGCACGTAGACGAAGAGGAACTCGACCTCGGCGCGCGGAAACTCGCGGGCCAGCGAGCGCAGGCCGCCGATGGAGGCCGCCGTCTGCGGGCAGGTGGCCGAGCCGAAGGTGAGAACCACGTTGCGGGAGTCCTTGAAATCGGAGAGCTTGACCAGCTCGCCGCTCAGCGAGCGCAGTTCGAAGCCGGGAGCTTCATCGCCCGGCTCGGGTGCGCGCCCCCAGCGGTCCGACGCCTTGCTCTGCAGCATCTCGCGGCGAAAGCGGTCGTAGTTGTAGCGGGTAAATCCAAACATGAGTGCCTCCGATCGGGGCGGCGAACCCCCGCACAAGATCATAACTGCTTTGCCTGCCAGCCGTGTAAATGAGTGATCTGCTATGACATGTGATGCAGTGCCGGAATGGGACGTTGGGCGCCATCATCAAGCCGCGCCCAACCATTGACGCTTCCGATAATGGTTTCAACGGCAGGGAGGTGATAGTGAATCGCTTTTGATTTCCAAAGGATTGACTTCCCCGCTACTAAAATGTTGGCGCCCAGTAACTCAATAGTCAATGATTGAGCACCCCATCCTCACCTTCGCCTAAAGAAGGCGGATGTCGGCTACCGAACCATTGACCTTTCAGAAATCGCCTGCCGAGCTACCCGTACCCAACTGATCAATCGTTTGGAGTTTTCAAAAAGATTGACTACCCTGCTACTCCCCCCATCCCAAACCATTAACATTTTTGCCAATCGTTAGCAGGAAACCGGGTGGCCCATTCAAGCCCTCTTTTGGCTTGAGTGGGGCAGTTGACTTCTTCGACTAAGCTTTTTCCATCGCTCGTATGCACCTTGCCTGATGGCCGGGGCCGATGGTGACCAGCGCGGGCATGGCGGCCTCGCAGGCGGGGATGCACAGCGGGCAGCGCGGAGCGAAGGAGCATCCCGTGGGCAGCGCGCCGGGCGAGGGGACCGAGCCTTCGATGGCGTGCAGCGGTTGGCTGCGATCGGTCTTCAACGTAGGAATGGAACCAAGCAGGCCGCGCGTATAGGGATGGGCGGGGCCTTCGAAGAGCTGGCGCGCGGCTCCGCTTTCCACCACTCTTCCCGCATACATCACGGCGATGCGGTCGCTGACCCGGCTGACCACGGCGAGGTCGTGCGAGACGAAGAGCATGGCGAGTCCGAGACGCCGCCGCAAATCCGCCAGCAGCTCCAGAATCTGCGCCTGCACCGTGACATCCAGTGCCGTGGTGGGCTCGTCGGCGATCAGCAGGGCCGGACGGTTGACGATGGCCATGGCGATCATGATCCGCTGGCGCTGGCCTCCGGAGAGCTGATGCGGGTAGTCGCGCCAGCGCCGCTCGGGCTCGGGGATGGCAACCTCGCGCAGAGCTTCGATGGCGCGCTCGCGGGCCTGGGTGCGTGTGATGCCGCCACCATGCGCCAAGACGGCCTCGGCGATCTGATCTCCGACGCGCATCACGGGATTTAGTGCGGTCATCGGCTCTTGGAAGATCATGGCCATGCGCGCGCCGCGCAGCTTTTGCAACTCCGCGGGGCGGGCGGTCGTAAGCTCGCGCTCTTCAAAGAGCACTCCACCGGAGAGCCGCGCCTGCGGCGGCAGTAGTCCCATGATGGCCAGCGCGGTCACGCTCTTGCCGGAGCCGGATTCACCAACGAGGGCAAGGGTCTGTCCCGCGTCGAGCACAAGCGAGAGTTCGCGCACCGCGGCGACGGGGCCTTGTGCGGAAGGAAACTCGACGGTGAGATTGCGCAGCTCTAAGAGCACGAGAGGTATTGAAACACAGATCAGGGTGCGGCTGGCTCGCCTTCAGATTTCCGTCTCCCACATTCGCCAAACGACGGCGGATGTGGCTCACCCGCCGGTTGCTCATCGAAGCCAGTAAGCAACATTTCCGGATTCAAACTCTGCGTAATTGTCGAGATGATTTTTGATGATCTGGTAGCACTCGCAAGCACACTTTTCCAGTCCCGCGACGTTGAGGATGCGGATTGCTCCCCGGCTGTACTCGATGAGCTTCTGTTCTTTGAGAAGCCCGGCTGCTACGGAAACGGTGGGACGGGTACTCCCAAGCATATGGGCGAGATATTCATGCGACATGGCAAAGGCCTGGCTGTGTGCGCGGTCGGCGCAGATGAGTAACCAACGCGCAAGCCGCTGCTCGACCCTGTGTTTCGCATTGCAGCCCGCGGATTGAGCCGCTAGGACCAGTTGCGCCTGGACATACCGCAGAGCGAGTGTTTGAAAGGCGCCCCCCAAACGGAACTCTCTTCTCGCGGCTTCGATGGGTGAGGAATAACCATTACCGGCGATCTGAGTGTAGATGCGATTGAGGCTCTGCTTGGTTCCCATCAAAGCGGAAATGCCGATGACGGATTCGTAACCGAACATGCCAACCTCGACCTGGGATCCATCCGTGAAGGATGTAGTCATGGATGCCATCCCCTCTTCGACGAAGAAGAGGTTGTCGATCGGGCGGCCAGGAGATTCGATCTCATGCTCCAGCTCGAATATGACCGGACTCAGATAGAGGCGCGCGGTAACCTCTGCATCTAAAGCCTTCAAAAGAGAGTTTCTAAAAGTGCGTATGTGCATAGGGCCCCCCCCATCCAGCATGCGTGCGCTATTCTCCTCCTAATAACTCAAAGAATGAAGTGAGCGTCATCACCTATGCTTGGGTTGGCTGGCCCATCGAAATTATGCAGATGTGTTCTGAGTGGGCCGACACGGTTCGCTATCGTCAGCATCCCTTCTAGGCTTCTGCGATCACATCGAGGAACGCCGGCAACAACGCCTGCGTCTTGCCTAGAGCGGCTCCACAAAACATGTGCTCCCATGTAGCGGCCGGGCATTCAGGCTGGTGATGATTGCACGGGAGACACCAACTCTGGAAGCGTTCTAGCGCCACTTCCATTTGCTTGCACTTGTCGATGTCCTCCACGCTGCCGTACCAGCGGAAAATCTCACCCGAAGGCCCGTGGCGCGCCAATCCCTGGGATCGCATCCACTTCCAACTTCCGTCAACGCTCTTCACCCGGTACTCCACATCGAAAGGCATCCCCGTGAGGAGCACCTCCTTCAAGGTCTTCATCGTGTGCTCCACATCCGCGGGATGCAGCGCATCAAGCCATCCCATGTTGCGCGTTTGCTTCTTACTCTGTCCCGTCGTCTCCTCCCATCGGGAGCTAATCTGCAGGATGTTGCCCTCCGCATCCAGGGTCCACTGCGCCTGGGAATTTAGCTCGAAGACATATTGGTGGCAATCTTCACTCTCTTGGAATGCCTCTTGGGCTCGCTTTTGATCCGTAATGTCCATCACCGCGACCGAAACTCCGATCACTTCTCCGCCTTCGTCCCAGGCTGGCTGATACGACGCCACGATGGTCATGTCCATTTGCCCAGGTCTGCATGACTGCCTCAACATCTCCACCCCTGATCTTGATTCACCCTGCAAGGCGCGACGGAGGTATGGCTCATAGATCGGAAACCATTCGGGAAACATTTCCTTCACGCTTCTCCCAAGGTGGTCCGCCACTGGGAAGCCGTTCATTTCGGCAAGGCGGTGATTGATGCTCACGTAGCAAAGATTGCGGTCAAGGAAACTTAAGCCCACAGGTGCGCCGTCATAAATCGCCTGCAACTGCGCCAGGCGTTGCGTGGGCTGCGCTTCCAGGCTTGATGCGCGGAATCTATATCCCAACTCCGGCGGCCCGGACGACACCGCATGCGGATCGGCGGCGATCATATCGGGTATCGCTTCTGCGGGCGAAGGCCGCCCATAAAGCCACCCCTGCCCGAACTGGCAGCCGAGACACAGCAGCATCTCCGCCTGCGCCTCGGTTTCGACACCCTCGGCCAGTGTAATCAGCCCAAGACTTTGTCCCAATCCGACGATTGCAGCCACGATTTTGCGGCTCTCGCGAGTATTCGTCATGTTCATGACGAAGCTTTGATCAATCTTCACCTCGTCAAATGGCAACGCTTGAAGGTGTCCCAGGCTCGAATACCCCGTCCCAAAGTCGTCCAGCGCCAACCTGCAGCCCATCGCTTTTAACTCGTGGGCGGCCCGACGAGCGTGCTCAAGGTTGTTGAGAATCGCGCTCTCTGTAATCTCAATCGTCAGCCGCTCCAGTGGGAACCCTGACTCCTCGGCCATCGCGCGGATCTGATGAGGCAAGTTTAGATTATGCAAATGGAGCGGCGATATGTTTACCGACAGCAACAGAGGTTCGGGCAAAGCCGGGGCCGCTCGGAAGGCCTTCCGGAAAATTTGTTCCGTGAGCCGTTCAATCAGTCCGTTCTCCTCTGCCAACGAAATGAAATTCTTCGGCAGAATCGCGCCATGCAGCGGGTGTTGCCAACGCGCTAATACTTCAAAGCCGACCAGTAGGCCCGTGCGAAGATCAACCAAAGGTTGAAAGTGCGGTATGAGCTGATCGCTTTCGATGGCCCTCTTTACTTCAGCATATTCTACGAACATGCTGAAAGCGTATGGCCCCATGAACAGCGCGTCTGTCGGCAAGCGTACGAATGCAACCGGACGAGCCAAACTAAAGACAAGCCAATAGCACAGCGGAGGCCGGCTGGGCCTGCGCTGTAAAGCGCGGAATGAGAGAGGCTGGCGCCCCGCATCTGCCGCGGTTAGAAGGTGTGTGGTCTTTGCACGTTCGCCTTCCATTGGCGATTGTGGGGGCAACCTAGGTTGCGAAGGTTCCCTTACCGCTTGCCGTGTGCGCTGGAGTTTGGCGCCTTCGGTGCAGGCTCTCCCTGAACCGCGTTGCGCGCCGGTTCGTTGACCAGTTTGCGCAGGAAGCTGGGCGGGATCGTGGCCAGGACTTCGGCGCGGTCGCCGTTCTGGGTGATCTTGATTGAGTCGAAGACGGTCTTCACGTCGGCGTCGCCGGAACCAGCATGGGTGTTGGCTTGAATACCGCGAAAGAGGGCAAGAAACGTCGTAGTCTGGTCGGTGAAGTTGCGGGCGGCTTCCTCGCTCTGGGTGTAGAACTCGGCGCGGGCGTGGATCGTGGTCAACATACGCAGTGAGACCACGACATCGCTCCCGCCCGGGAGTCCGATATCGATGCCGCCGGGCAAGGTGAACGATGGCGCGGCGTGAGGCTTTGACGGTGACTCCAGCGTAGAGCCCGGAACGCGCGCGATAGCCCACAGCAGGCTGCCCAGCGGAACCTTGGGATAGTAGGTGCGCACCAGCCTGGGGCCGCCGAAGGGCAGTGCAACTTTCTTGAAGCGGTCGATGATGCCGTGGACGACGTCGGCATCCCCGACGTTGGAGATAGCTACGGTATCGATGGCCAGCAGGGCCACGCGCAGGGTGCGGTTCTCGATAGGAACGGAGAAAACCTCGACGTCGCGATAGCTCTCCACCGCGCGCGAGTGCTGCCGCAGATACTGCGCCAGCTTGGCCTGGTCGTAGTGGCCGACGAGGATCTCGGTATATCGAGTTGCGCCGCGAGTCGCGCTGCGAGTGGCGGCGTCGGCGCTGGGGCGATGCACCGCCATGGCGGCCTCGTCGAGGTCGCGCTCGAAGTTGAAGCCGGTGTTCTTGACGAATTCGTCATAGCCCGGAGCCAGCTTAGGCAACTGCGTTTGATCGAATGCGGTGAGATTGCGCACGGTGCCGAAGTCAACGTAAATCACGGCGTCAGCCTCGGGAAGCAGGCGCGCGGCTTCCGGGGCGGCGCGCTTGCGCAGCAGAACTGCGGCGCCGATGGCTGCGATAAACACCAGCACACAAATCGCGACGATGAAAATGCGGCGGCGTGCTCTCATGACTGGATAAAGTACGCGAGGTGAATGCGGAAGGATTTCGCGCCGCCCGAGTTGGCGGGAGGAGGTGAAATGAAATTGCCGGCGCGCGCGGTCTGCTTGGTCTGGTAGCTACTCGAAAGCTTTTCAGGTAATATCATGTTTGGTGCCGAATCATAGCATCCGGCAGGGCTTCGAGTCCCGTCCGGCGGCACTGGGTGATAGCAGCAGGCACCGGTACGGGAATGCGAGTGGCGACGAGAGTTGCGCAAGGCAAGGTGGCATGCTATCTTCGCTTTGGAGTCCCGGACGCCGGTTCAGTTTCCGAAGCGCAGAAGGTGCGGTATGGTTGGAGGCGGCTTTGGTGGGCTGGCGTAGCTCAGCTGGTAGAGCATCTGATTTGTAATCAGAGGGTCGGGGGTTCAAATCCCTTCGCCAGCTCCAAGTTTGGTCTCATCGCGCGGCGGAAGCGCGATCAGGCAAGATCCCAGTGCGGTCCTCTTTCCCAGAGAAGCGCCCTCCCAAAGGATCTACCGGAGAAGCTGAACACGCAAGGTTTGCGGCGTGCGGCGAAGCTCGGTTTGGCGACGCTTCCGCGATGGGCTCAAGCGCCCGTTCGGGGTCTTTGAAAGTTAGCGCGGAACCGATGGGCACTCCGGTGCCGTCGAGAAATTTACGCACAGGTGGGTGAGCGGTTAAAACCAACAGACTGTAAATCTGTCGGCCTTAGGTCTACGGAGGTTCGAATCCTCCCCTGTGCACCATTTTTTGTCCGCCTGGAGCGCGCTTCGTCCGGCGCAGGTTATGATTGAGGCGTGATGGCAAGAGCGAAGCGGTTTTGGATTGCCATGGGCGCTTTTGGAGTGCTGGGTGCGCTGGAGTGGACTACGTTGAGCCCGGAAACGGTTCGCGTGGTCAATGGTCCCAACGGTACTCCGCTGCTGGATATCAGCATTCGCGGAGTGGGGCTGGCGGTTCTGGCGGTCTTCGCTTTTCGAAGCTGGATTCATTATCGACGCGAGATGCTGGAAGAGCGCAGCCGTTCCGGGCAAGAGTGAGTTGTAGCGGGCGGGAGTAACTCAGTGGTAGAGTCTCAGCCTTCCAAGCTGTTGGTCGCGGGTTCGATTCCCGTCTCCCGCTCCATGATT